>WBZP01000471.1_pt1 | contig 31091 bp, 31 predicted proteins | sample 5204301 | NCBI WGS metagenome assembly WBZP01 (sample SAMN12412401, study PRJNA552823) | activated sludge metagenome | isolation source: activated sludge from nitrification reactor of wastewater treatment plant... | place: USA: Pennsylvania | collected 2017 | reverse complement strand
GATCTTCAGCGCGCTATCGACTTCGTCCTTCAGCCGCGCCTTGATTTCCGGAGATTGCAGCGCCGCTTGCAGGCTGTTGCGGTCGACGCCCAGACCGGCGGCAATTTCGAGCACGGTCTCCGGCGCCGAAACATCGCGATCATCGACGTACAGGGCATGAAAGACGGCGTGCGCGAAGCGCCGGGCCAGCGCGCAGTCCTGCCCGTGCAGCCAGTAGTAGGCGCGCGCGGCATTCTGGGTGGCGAGCGGGAAGCGGGTCGGATGACGGTAAGCGATGCCCATGAACCGGGCCGAGCGCGCGAAGTCGAGCAGCGAGTAAGCGGCCTTGGCGGGGTTCTGCAAGGTCAGCGGGGCGCTGCCGGTGGCCTGGAAGACGACCCCGAGCAGGATCGGGTGCCAGCGCACCTTGCGCCCGAAACGGGCGGCCACCTCGTCGATGCGCTCGCTCAGCAGGTAGCCGTAGGGGCTGGAAAAGTCGAACCAGAAGTCGATGGGTTCGGACACGATTGTCTCCTTCCGCTTGGTGGGACGATGAGCTAAGATGTGTATGGCAGGTTTAATGGGTGTGTATTGTGCGAACAAATATTGTGATTGACGATGCTTTGATGCGGGCTGCACTGCAGGTCACTGGTCTGAAGACCAAGAGGGAAGCTGTGGAGCAGGGGCTGAAAACGCTCCTGCGCCTCGCGCGCCAGGAAGAAATCCGCAAATTTCGTGGCCGGCTGGATTGGCAGGGCGATCTGGAGGCGATGAGGCAGGATCGATGATCCTCGTCGATTCGAGTGTCTGGATCGACTATTTTCGTGGCGACTTGACGCCGCAGACTGATTGTCTCGATCAGTTGCTGTCCAGCGATGTGCTGCTGATCGGCGATTTGGTCCTCGCTGAAGTGCTGCAGGGGTTTATCAGCGAACACGATTTCAATCAGGCGAAAACCCTGCTCACCGCGCTGCCGGTTGTGCCGCTGGTGGGTCCGGCGATAGCGTTGCAGGCCGCCCGCAATTTCCGCGAGCTGCGTGCGCTCGGAGTGACAGTCTGGAAAACGATCGACACCCTGATTGCGACGAGTTGCATCGAAAATGGCTACACCTTGCTTTACAGCGACCGCGACTTCGCTCCTTTCGTCGAGCATCTCGGTCTGTTGTCGGCCCTGCCGGAACATTGAACTTGCAGTCATGATTGCGGGGGCTTCACGGCTCTTGGTGCCTTGCGGCGAACGTAGATGACTCTGGAGTGTGTTCCTGCTTACCTCACGTTCCTCGACTGCGAAGACGTGTGGTTTCGATTTGACAAGGTCACTCAGTTTCTTGAACCCGTAAAGGCGCGGATCGAAATCGGACTGCAGTTTGGTCAGATAGCTGCCGAATGCAGCCAGATTGGCCCAGCCGGTGTCATCACTGGCTTGATCAAGGGCCTGCAGGACGAACTGGAGGGGTAGTGCCTTCTTGGGCGATGCCGGCTGAGGGGCTGATGCAGGGCTCGACGCGGGTGCCGGCTTTTCCGGAGAGAGCGCTCCTCCCGCGGTATCGGGCGCCATGCCCGATGGCAGCGGACGCAAGACCTCGGTGAAGATGAACTTGTGGCACGCGTTCCTGAACGAATCGGGCGTCTTCTCTTCACCAAAGCCGAACCCGCTCAGACCCTCTTCGCGGATACGCAGGGCGAGGCCCGTAAAGTCACTGCCACTGGAGACCAGGCAGAAGCCATCGAAACGCCGGGTGTACAGCAAATCCATCGCATGGATGATCATCGTGCTGCCTGTCGCGTTCTTCCCGCTCGTGTAGGCGAATTGCTGCACCGGCTTGATCGCGAACTGGTTGAGGACCTTTTTCCACTGGGCGCTGTTGGGGGAAGTAAAATCGCCGTAGATCCGCTTCGCGCTGCCATCGCCGAAACGGGCGATTTCAGCCAGAAGACCCTCGATGACAGATGCCTGGGCATTGTCGGCATCGATGAGAACGGCCAGGCGAAGCGAGCGCTCCTCCAGGTCGAGCTTGCCGTTCATGTTCGGTATGGCCATTGCGCTCCTTCCGGAATGCCAGCGTTAGCCAGCAGCCACGGCACGGCCGATCACCAGCCGCTGGATGTCGTTGGCGCCTTCGTAGATCTGGCAGACGCGCACGTCGCGGTAGATGCGCTCGACCGGGAAATCGCAGGTGTAGCCGACGCCGCCGAGGGTCTGGATGGCGGCCGAGGCGATCTTCTCGGCGGCTTCCGAAGCGAACATCTTGGCCATCGACGCTTCCTTCAGGCACGGCCGGCCGGCGTCCTTGTAGGCGGCGGCGCGCCAGACCAGCAGGCGGGCGGCGTCGAGCAGCGTCGCCATGTCGGCGAGGCGGAAATTGACCGCCTGGTGCTCGATGATGGGCACGCCGAAGGTGACGCGCTCCTTCGCGTAGGCGATCGCCGCTTCGAGCGCGGCGCGCGCCATGCCGATGCTCTGGGCGGCGATGCCGATGCGGCCGGCCTCGAGGTTGGAGAGCGCGATCCGGTAGCCTTCGCCTTCCTTGCCGAGCAGCGCCGAGGCCGGCACGCGGCAGTTTTCGAGAATGATTTGCACGGTATCGGAGGCGTGCTGGCCCATCTTGTCCTCGGTGCGGCCGACGACGAAGCCCGGCGTCGTGGTCGGCACCAGGAAGCAGGAAATGCCTTTCTTGCCGGCGGCCTTGTCGGTGACGGCGAAGACGATCGCGACATCGGCGTACTTGCCGGTGGTGATGAACTGCTTGACGCCGTTGAGCACGAAGTGGTCGCCGTCGCGGTCGGCGCGGGTGGTGATGGCGGCGGCGTCGGAGCCGGTGTGCGGCTCGGTCAGACAGAAGCAGCCGAGCGCGTCGCCGCGGGCGAGCGGCTTGAGCCAGGTCTCCTTCTGCGCGGCGCTGCCGTACTTCATCGTGATGCCGCAGGCGAGCGAATTCTGCACCGAGACGATGGTCGAGGTGGCGCCATCGCCGGCGGCGATTTCCTCGAGCGTCAGGACCAGCGACATGTAGTCCATGCCGGCGCCGTCCCATTCCTCCGGAACGACCATGCCGAGCGCGCCGAGCGCGCCGAGTTCCTTGAGCGCTTCGGCCGGGAAAGTGTGGTTCCTGTCCCACTCGGCGGCGAAGGGGGCGAGGCGCTCCTGCGCGAAAGCGCGCATCGAGTCGCGGATCATTTCCTGTTCCTGGGTGAGGATCATGCTGTTTTCTCCGAAAGGTTGGCGGTCATCCAGACGCCGGCGATGACCAGCAGGCCACCGCCGAGCACGGACAATCCGAGGCGTTCGTCGAGCAGGACCGCTGCCTGCAGGACGGCGAACACCGGGACGAGGTTGACGAAGGCGGACGCCCTGGCGGCGCCGAGGCGTTTGACGCCGTCGGCAAACCAGGTGAAGGCGAGGGCGGTGCCGCCGACCGCCAGAAAGACGACGCTGGTCCATACCCGCCATGACCAGGCAGTGATTTCGCTGCCACCCTGCAGCAGCGCTGTCGCTCCGATCAGCGCGGCGCCGATCAGGCTGGCCCACAAGGTCGCCGCCAGCGGGGAGAGCGTCTTCGTCGCGCGCCGGCCGATGAAGGTATAGGCCGTCCAGCACAGCACGCAGCCGAGAATGAGCCACTCGCCGATTCCCACCGCGCCGTGCACCAGGGCCAGCGGATTGCCGTTGCCGATGACCGTCAGGCAACCGGCCATGGCGATGGCGACGCCGGCCAGTTTGAGCGCGTTCATCCGTTCCTTGCCGAGAAACCAGGCGGCCAGCACGACGACGACCGGGGTCAGCGCGACGACCAGTGCGCCGCGCCCGGCGTTGATGTGCTTGAGGCCGTAGAAGAAGCAGAGCGCGTAGAGGAAGATTCCGGTCATCGCCAGGCCGCTGACGATTCCCCATTCGCTGCCCGTCTGCGGGCGCGGAATCCGCCCCTCGGTCATCAGCGCAAAGCCGGCCAGCACCAGCCCGGCGAGCAGGAAGCGGATGGCGGGAACGCCCAGCGGCGCGGCCAGTTCCTGCGCCACGACCCGGCCCGCGATCCAGGTTCCGCCCCACATGAACATGGCGCCGATCAGCTTGAGGTAGGTTATCGACCCGACCGGCTGCGGCACTTACAGCATTTCCACCGCGAGCGCCGTCGCTTCGCCGCCGCCGATGCACAGGCTGGCGACGCCGCGCTTGCCGCCGGTCTTTCTCAGCGCGCCGAGCAAGGTCACCAGGATGCGGGCGCCCGAGGCGCCGATCGGATGCCCCAGCGCGCAGGCGCCGCCGTGGATGTTGACCTTCTCGGCCGGCAGCTTGAGGTCGTGCAGGGCGGCCATCGTGACGACGGCGAAAGCCTCGTTGATTTCGTAGAGATCGACGCCTTCCGCGGTCCACCCGGTTTTTGCGAACAATTTCCGCATGGCGCCGACCGGGGCGGTCGGAAACAGCGCCGGCGCGTGGGCGTGGGTGGTGTGGCCGACGATGCGGGCGATCGCCGCCAGCCCCAGCTTCTCCGCCTGCGAAGCGCGCATCAGCACCATGGCGGCGGCGCCGTCGGAGATCGACGACGAGTTGGCCGGGGTCACGGTGCCATCCTTGCGGAAGGCCGGTTTCAAGGTCGGGATCTTTTCGATGTTGACCGCGAACGGGCCTTCGTCCTTGGCGATGACGACATCACCCTTGCGCCCGGCGACGGTGACCGGGGCGATTTCCCAGGCGAAGCTGCCGTCGTCGCTGGCCTGTTTGGCGCGGTTGGTCGAGCGGATGGCGAATTCATCCTGCGCGGCGCGGCTGAAATAGTAGCTGCCGGCGCAGTCCTCGGCGAAGGTGCCCATCAGGCGCCCGCGGTTCTCCGGCGAGTAGGCATCCTCCAGGCCGTCCATGAACATGTGGTCGATGACCTGGCCGTGACCGAGCCGGTAGCCGCCGCGCGCCTTCGGCAGCAGATAGGGGGCATTGGTCATCGATTCCATGCCGCCGACCACGGCGACGTCGCAGGAACCGGCGAGAATGGTGTCGTGACCGACCATGGTGGCCTTCATGCCGGAGCCGCAGACCTTGCTGACCATGGCGCAGCCGGTCGACTGCGGCAGGCCGGCGAGCAGGGCAGCCTGGCGAACCGGCGCCTGGCCGAGACCTGCCGGCAGGACGCAGCCGAAGACGACTTCTTCGACCAGCGCGGCATCGATGCCGGCGCGCTCCACGGCCGCCCTGATGGCGACGGCGCCCAGTTGCGGCGCACTCACGGCGCCGAAGACGCCCTGAAAACTCCCCATCGGGGTACGGGCAGCGGAAACGATAACAATAGGATCGATCATGACGGGCTCTCTGGAAATATTCGGAATAAGGAGATGGGGCGTCTCGGCGCAGGCTAACTTCGCGTAGCGAACGTTAAGGCGCGCAGCGCCGGCCGGAGGCAAAACTTCCCATCGGGGTACGGGCGGCGGAAACAATAACGATCAGGTCATTCATGGCGGGTTCTCCTGGATGAAAGGTGGGGTCAGGCTTCCAGCGCCTTGAGCGCGGCGTCGTAGCGCGATCGCAGGTCCTCGGGGCAATGCACGGTCATGCCGAGATCGTGCATCAGGCCATCCTTGAGGCCGTAGATCCAGCCATGGACCGTCAGCGGCTGGCCACGCTGCCAGGCATCCTGCACCACGAAGGTCTGGCAGACATTGACCACCTGCTCCAGCACGTTCAACTCGCAGAGGCGGTCGTGACGTCTTTCGGGCGGCAGGCGGTCAACGTTGGGCAGGTGCTTGGCATGGACGTCCTGGACATGGCGCAGCCAGATGTCGACGAGACCGACGCGCTCCTTCCTGAGCGCGGCGCCGACGCCGCCGCAGCCGTAGTGGCCGACGACCATGATGTGCTTGACCTTGAGCGCCTCGACGGCGAACTGGATGACCGACAGACAGTTGAGGTCGGTATGGACGACGACATTGGCGACGTTGCGATGAACGAAGACCTCGCCGGGCAGGAGGCCGACGATTTCGTTGGCCGGGACGCGCGAGTCGGAACAGCCGATCCACAGCAGTTGCGGCGTCTGCAACTTGGCGAGCTTGTTGAAGTAGTCGCGATCGACTTCCTGCATCTTGCGCGCCCAGGCGCGGTTGAAGTCGAAGAGATGCGACAGGTTTTCGCTACGCATTTCCTCTTCGGTCCAGTTTTCCAGGTGGAGGGAGAGGAACATCGTGCCTTCGACCGGTGTCTTGTAATAGGCCGGCGCCTCGGTGAAGCCGAGTTCGCGATAGAGCTTCACCGCCATGCGCATGCTGGGCAGGGTATCGATCAGCAGGCGGCGGTAGCCGATGGCCTTGGCGGCGTTGATCGCGGCCAGCGCCAGTTCCCGGCCGACGCCGATGCCGCGAAATTCCGGATCGACGTATAGGCGCTTCATCTCGCAGACGCCCTCGCTGTCAGGCAGCGGCCGGACACCGACACAGCCGGCTGGCTGTCCGTCGACTTCGGCGAGAAAGAGGCGACCCTGCGGCGTCGCATAGGCGCCGGGCAGCGAGGCCATTTCCTGGTCGAAGTTCTGGAACGACAGGTCGACGCCAAGCCAGGCCGCATAGTTGCGGAAAAACTGGCGAACCTGCTCGAGGGCATCGCTATCGTTGGCGGTGAGGGTGCGTAGGGTGGCTGTCATTCTTCTCTGGCTCCTGCGGAGGTTGTGGGTCAGGGGTGGATTCTAATCCGTCGCCCCCGTACCCCGTTCCGCTTTCCCGAAGGCTTACTTCGTTTCCGCCATGAGTTCGCGGCCGATCAGCATCCGGCGAATCTCGCTGGTGCCGGCGCCGATCTCGTACAGCTTGGCGTCGCGCCACAGGCGGCCGGTCGGGTATTCGTTGGTGTAGCCGACGCCGCCCAGCGCCTGGATCGCTTCGCCGGCCATCCAGGTCGCCTTCTCGGCGGAGTAAAGGATGGCGCCGGCGGCGTCCTTGCGCAGGGTGCGCGCGTGGTCGGCGGTGTCGCAGGCGCGGCCGACGGCATAGACGTAGGCGCGCGTGGCCTGCCAGGTCGAGTACATGTCGGCGACCTTGCCCTGCATCAACTGGAACTCGCCAATCGCCTGCCCGAACTGCTTGCGCTCATGGATGAAGGGCACGACGACGTCCATGCACGCGGCCATGATCCCGAGCGGGCCGCCGCTGAGCACGGCGCGTTCGTAGTCGAGGCCGGACATCAGGACCCTGGCGCCGTTGCCGACGCCGCCGAGGACGTTTTCTTCGGGCACTTCGCAATCGTCGAAGAACAGCGGGAAGGTGTTCGAGCCGCGCATGCCCAGCTTGTCGAGATGGGTGCCGCAGCTGAACCCGGTGAAGCCCTTTTCGACGATGAAGGCGGTCATTCCCCGCGGCCCGGCATCCGGGCCGGTCCTGGCGTAGACGACCAGCGTGTCGGCATCGCCGCCGTTGGTGATCCACATCTTGGAGCCGTTCAGGACGTAGCGGTCGCCCTTCCTTTCCGCCTTGAGCTTCATCGAGATGACATCGGAACCGGCATTCGCCTCGGACATGGCCAGCGCCCCGACGTGGTCGCCGGAAATCAGCCCGGGCAGGTACTTCCGCCGCTGCGCCTCGCTGCCGTTGCGGCGGATCTGGTTGACGCACAGGTTGGAATGGGCGCCGTAGGAGAGCCCGACCGAGGCCGAGGCGCGCGAGATTTCCTCCATGGCGACGATGTGGGCGAGGTAGCCCATGTCGGTGCCGCCGTACTCCTCGCTGGCGGTCATGCCGAGCAGGCCCATGTCGCCGAACTTCTTCCAGAGGTCGGCGGGGAACTCGTTGACGCGGTCGATCTCGGCGGCGCGCGGGGCGATCTCGGCGTTGGCGAAGGCCTGCACCGCTTCGCGTAGCAGGTTGATGTCTTGGCCGAGGCCGAAGTCGAGGCTGGGAATGTTCATGTTCTTTCTCCCTGGAGTTTTTCGGTTTTGCCGTGCATGACCATGATGGTCTGCTGCATCAGCGCACATTGGGTTTCCTGGCCGTCCTTGACGGCAAATACCTCGCCCTGGGTGACGATCAGCGTGCGTCCCGCCCGGATCACCCGGCCGTGGGCGACCAGGTGATCGCCATCGGCCGGCGCCATCAGGTTCATCTTGTATTCGACGGTGAGCACCGAGGCGGCGGCCGGCACCATCGTCATCGCCGCATAGCCCGCCGCCGAGTCGGCGATCATGCCGACCACGCCGCCATGGACGAAGCCGTGCTGCTGCTCGACGCCGGTCCAGTGCGGGAGATGGATCTCGGTGCGCCCGTGTTCGACGACCGGCAGCGTCGCGCGGATCAGGGTCATCGCGTGCTGCAGGGCGAAGCTGGCGCGGACGCGTTCGGCGAAGTGGGCGTCGGAGATGCGGGTCATGGCGACATTTTATTCACGTTAACGTAAACGTCAACATGCCTGCGAATTTCGATCATCGGGAATCCCGGCGCTGCAGTTCCTGCCGGCACTGCCGCTCGAACTGCGAGATGTCGGCCAGCATCGCTTCGATGTCCTCGCGCTGCTGTGCGAGCGCCTCGCGCCTTTTGGCCATGACCCGCAGGCATTCGAGCAGTTGCGGGGTTTCATCCTCGGTGCCCGAGTACATGCCGATCAGATCCTTGATCTCGGCCAGCGACAATCCGAGCCGCTTGCCGCGCAGGGCCATCTTCAGGCGGGCGCGGTCGCGGCGGGTGAACACCCGGTTGCGGCCTTCCCGTTCCGGCGCGAGGATGCCCTGGTCCTCCCAGAAGCGGATCGTGCGCGGGGTGATGCCGAATTCGCGGGCGAGGTCGGAAATGGCGAATCTGGCGGTCGTCTGGGTCAATTGGCGTTCCTCGATTGAGCGAACCAAGTTAATCAGAACCACGGCGTTTTTTCAATGCGGCACGCCACCCACGGTCAACTTCCGCGCATGGGTCTGCTGTCAGCCGGTGATCCTGCGCTTGACCGCGCGCGTCACCAGGCGCAGGCGCTGGGCCAGCGGGAAGCGCTTGAAGTTGGTCTTGACGGCGCCCGCGGTGAAGGCCGTGCGCTTCGAGTAGTCGACGATCAGATCGACGATCACCGCTCGTCCGCCCGCCGCAAGCTCGCGGGCGCGGGCGATGGCATCGGCGACCTCGGCGTTCGCCGCCACCCTGAGATATTCGGCGCCGGTGGCGATGGCGACGCCGCTGAAGTCGATTGCCCCCAATGCCGTGCACGGCTTGCGATTGAAGGGAATCTCCTGAGCCTGAGCGATCTGCGACAACTCGCCGTCGTGGAACACGAAATAGATCAGGCCGAGTCCAAGTCGCGTCGCCGAGACGATTTCCATGCACGTCATCGTGAATGCCCCGTCGCCGACGATGGCGAATACCTCGCGGTCGGGGTTGGCCAGTTTGGCGCCGATGGCGGCCGGCACGGCGTAGCCCATGCAGTTGAAGTCGGTCGGGACGATCAGCCCCTTGGCCTGCCGTACCGGAAACAGTTCGGCGGTCAGGTAGGTGTGGTTGCCGTCGTCGACCACGGCGATCGCGTTGTCGGGGAGCGCCGCGCGCAACGCATTGAAGAATACGGCCGGGTTGACCCTGGCGCCGCTGTCGTGGCGCAGCCACTCCTCGTTGTAGGCGAGCTTGTCGCGCTGGATGCGGGCGTGCAGTTCGGTGTTGGTGACGTGTGCGCTACCCAACTTCCGCAATTCCGCGAGCAATGCGTCGAGTACGGCCGCGGAATCGCCTTCGAGCGCCGCCGCCGCCGGGTAGTTCGCATTGAATACCGCCGGGTTGATGTCGACATGAATCAGGTTAGCCGGCACGCGGGTGCCGAAGCTGCCGGTGGCGATTTCGCCGAAGCGGGTGCCGACGGCAAGCAGACAATCGCAATCGGCGAAGGCGTTGCGGGCAGCGGGCACGGCTGCCGGACCGAAGGAGAAACCCGTGTGCAGGGGATGCGCGGCGGAGAATGCCGAGAGTCCCTGCAACGTGGTCGCCACCGGCGCTTGCAGGAACTCGGCGATGGCGCTGGTCTGCGCGCCGGCATCGCGGGCGCCCCAGCCGATGAACAGGCCCGGATGTCTTGCCGCGAGCAGCATTTCGGCAGCGCGCCGGACATCGCCGGGGGCTGCCCGTTGCGGCCTGGCGATGGCCGGCAGGCCGGGCATTTCGCCGACCTCACCCGGAAACATTTGCAGGTTGACCGGAATCTCGACGAAGACCGGGCCGGGCTCGCCGGAGTTGGCAATCTCCCAGGCCTTGAACAGTGTCGGAGTGATGTCCGCGTGGCTTTTCACGAGGAAGGTGGCCTTGGTCAGCGGCCCGAGGAAGGCATGCTGATCGAGTTCGTGAAGCTGGTAGCGCTTGTCGAGGTCGCTGCGGATGCCGCCGCAGATGACCAGCATCGGGACGCCGTCGAGGAAGGCTTCGCCGATGCCGCTGGCGGCGTGGGTGACCCCGGCGGCGGGAACGATGACGAGGGTGCCGGTCTGTTCCGAGGTCCGGCTGACGCCGTCGGCCATGAACGAGGCTCCGCCTTCGTGAGTCACCAGAACCGGCGTGATCTGCCCGGAACTGTTGAGCTCGTCGTAGATCTCGGTGTTGTGCACGCCGGGGATGCCGAACGTGTATCTGGTGCCGAGTGCTTCGAGGGCGCGCACCGCGATCCAGGCGCCGGTCCGTTTCATGATGAATGCTCCAGGTCTTCAGGTGTTGGACGCCGCGGCCTGGCCGGCGATCCGGCCGCCGAGGATGCAGCCGCCGAGGAAGCTGCCCTCCAGCGCCCGCAGGCCGTGCATGCCGCCGCCGCCGAATCCCGCCGCTTCGCCGGCGGCGTAAAGTCCGCTCACGGGCTGGCCGGCGTGATCGAGCACGCGGCATTGCAGGTCGGTCTGGATGCCACCGAGGCTCTTGCGGCTGATGATGAACTCGCGGATGGCGACGAGCGGGCCAGCCCGCGGATCGAGGATCTTCTGGAACTTGCAGGTGCGCAGGCGGTCGCCCTTCCAGCGCCGCACGCAGGCGATGCGCCGCAACTGCTCGTCGTTGTGGAACGTCGGTCCGCGATCGATCTGGGCATCATAGCTCTCGGTTGCCTGACGCATGGCGTCGACACTGACCGAGTCGTCGCCCTGGAGAGCGTTCATCCTGTCGGCCAGTTCCGCGAGATCGCGGCCGACGACGAAGTCCTTGCAATTGCCGATCATCTCGTCATAGAGCCAGCGGTTTCCGAACAACAGGTCGCGTAGGAAGGCGAACGCCTTCTTGTCGCGCACCGACGGATTGAACTCGGCGCCGGAAACCGCGAGCTCCTTGAGCGCGATGCGCCGGTTCAGCAATTGCCAGGAGTATTGCCTCTCCTGGGCGCACACGCGGGCCACCAGGTCGCGGGTGTCGAAGCCGGTCACCAGCGGCATCGGACCGATGCGCCGGCCGCGCCAGTCGAGCCACAGAGCCGAGCGCGGCGGCACCAGCGACAGCCCGTGGCCCGGCTTGCGCGGCCTCGGATGACGCACGCCGGCGGCGTAGTTCCACATCGCGTCGAGGTGCGTGAGCCTGCCGCCCGCCGCGCTCACGGCGTCGTGCACCAGGCCGTCCGCATAGCGGTGCGAACCGTTGAGAATGACCGGCGGCGGAGAACTCCAGTCGCGGTGCCAGTGCTGGCGAACCCGCTCGATGTCGCCGTTGAATCCGCCGGCCGCGACGATCACGGCGCCGGCATGGAATTCGAAGGGCCTTCCGTCGTCTTCGCCGACGCCCCGGCAACCGCTGACCACCCCGTCCGAGATCAGCAGGCCCTCGACGCGGTGGGCGAAACGGATCTCGAGCCTGCCGCTTCGTGGATGGTTACGCAGCTGATCGCCGAGACGCGACGCGAGCTCCTGTCCGGTGCCCCAGACGATGTGGAAGCGCGGGAAGGAATTGCCCGGCTGGAACTGGCCGCGCTCCACCCAGTGCGGGACCGGAACGAAGCGGATTCCGCGCCCGCGCAGCCAGCCGCCGACATCGTCGCGACAGCGATGCACGTACGCTTCGGCCCAGGCGCGGGGCCAGCGATCGTTGGCGTCGAGTTCGCCGAAGGCATGCCAGTCGGCCAGTGCCAGTTCGGGCGTGTCGCGAATTCCGGCAAGGCGCTGTTCCGGGGTCCCGACCAGAAAAATGCCGCCAAAGCTCTCCTTCGCCAAGCCGCCAAAATTGTCCGGCGTGTCGCGTTCCAGCAGCAATACATCACGCCCGGCGTCCAGCAACTCCAGCGCGGCGCAGATACCGGCGATCCCGCCGCCGATGACGATCACTTCGCTCACGGTGCCATGCCTCCTCTTCGGCGACAGTCTATCCGGAATCCGCAGTGCGTCCAATTCCGCCATGGGCGCGCCCGGCAACGCTGGCGCTGGTTGCCCTTCGCCACGCTGCGGCGTCGCCGGCCGAAGCTCGGGCATCGCGTTGGAGTGCCGCCAAACGCCCTAGAGCAGCACATGGCTGGCGCCGGAGCATGCCGCAACTCCCTGAATAAATGGCAAATCCGGCGGCCGGAGTCGGCATCGCTTGGGTGGCGCCGGGGCTCTGTGGTAAGTTATCAACCGGAACGCCAAGGTTCTCCCATGCCCCTGCACTATCCCCATGCCCGCCCACCCGCCGCCGGCGCGAAGGCCGAAGTCGCGCCGGGTGTCTTTTGGCTGCGCATGCCGCTGCCGTTCCAGCTCGATCACATCAACCTCTGGCTCCTGCGCGATGGTGACGGGTGGACGATCGTCGACACCGGTTTCGCGACCGACGGCGTGCGCGCTGTCTGGCTGCAGGTCCTGGCGGAACTCGACGCCCCGGTGCGGCGGCTGATCGTCACCCATTTCCATCCCGACCACCTCGGGCTGGCGTCGTGGCTGATGAACGAGACCGGTGCCCAACTGTGGATGACGACCGCCGAGTTCCTGACCGCCCATGCCGTGTGGAACGAAGTCGGCGGGCATGGTGCGCGTTTCATGGTCGAGCAGTTCCGCCAGCACGGGCTGGATGGCGAGCGGCTGGCCAGGTTCGAGAAGCGTGGTTCGGGGTATCGCATGGCGGTGCCGGGATTGCCCGACTACTACCACCGCCTGAAGGCCGGCGACGCCGTCGCGGTCGACGGCAGAAAATGGCGTGTTCTGATCGGTCACGGGCATTCTCCGGAGCATATGGCGCTTTACTGCGCGGAGCTCGGCGTGGTAATTTCCGGCGATATGCTCCTGCCAAAAATTTCCACGAATATCAGTGTATTCGCGGCAACCCCGGAAGCCGATTCGTTGGGCTGGTTTCTCGAATCGTTGGGAGAATTGGCACGGGAAATTCCGGAACGGACCCTGGTATTGCCTTCGCACGGGCTCCCGTTCACCGGGGTTCGGGAACGGATTGAGGAATTGCGCGCACACCACGAAGAGCGGTTGCGCGCACTTGAGGAGGCTTGTGAACATGCGCCGCAGAGCGCAGCCGGGTTGCTCGACACCCTGTTTCGGCGAGCACTGGATACACATCAGACGATGTTCGGGATGGGCGAGGCGATCGCCCACCTGAATTACCTTCGAGAAGCTGGCCGGCTGTCATGCACCACCGACGCCGACGGTGTAATTCGATTCTTGCGGCTCCAGCATTGACCAGCCGCGCACTGAGAGAGGGAGTTTGAGAATGTCGCAGCAAACCGTCGACAAGGCAGGCAATCTGCCCAACCCGGCTGATATGGCCAAAACCTACGCCGAAGTGGCGCAGCGCGCATCGCGCCTGATCGGCAAGTTCATGGAGAAGAAGGCCAAGGAAGGCGCTTCCGCTCCGACCGACGAGCTTGGGGTGGCCAAGGCCTTCATGGATCTTTCGGCCCGCCTGATGGCCAATCCGTACAAGCTGGCGCAGACGCAGATGAACATGATGTGGGACTATTTCTCGTTGTGGCAGAACACCACGATGAAGATGATGGGCCTGCCCGTCGGGTCCCCGGTCGCCGCCCCGAAGAAAGGCGACAACCGCTTCAAGGACGAGGAATGGGAGCAGCATTTCCTCTTCGACTTCGTCAAGCAGTCCTACCTGATCACCGCGCGTCACCTGCATGACACCGTCGCTGGCGCCGAGGGGCTCGACGAGGCGACCCAGCTCAAGGTCAACTTCTTCACCCGTCAGTACATCGACGCCCTGTCGCCGTCGAACTTCGCCCTGACCAACCCGGAAGTATTCCGCGAGACGGTCAAGAGCCACGGCCAGAACCTGATCAAGGGCCTCAACAACCTGCTCAACGATGTGACCGACGAAGGTCAGCTGCGCATTCGCATGACCGACACCTCGGCCTTCGAAATGGGCAAGAACGTCGCCACGACGCCGGGCAAGGTGATCTTCCAGAACGAATTGTTCCAGTTGATCCAGTACGACCCCGCGACACCCGACCAGTACAAGCGGCCGTTCCTGATCGTCCCGCCGTGGATCAACAAGTATTACATCCTCGACCTGCGCGAGAAGAACTCGATGGTCAAATGGGCCACCGACCAGGGCTACACGACGTTCATCATCTCCTGGATCAATCCGGACGAGAAGCTGGCTGCGAAGTCCTTCGAGGACTACCTGCTCCAGGGGTCGATGGAAGCCGTCACCCAGGTCTGCGCGCAGACCGGCGAGGACAGCGTCAACATGGCCGGCTACTGCCTGGGCGGAACGCTGGTCATGACCACCCTGGCGTACATGGCCGCCAAGAAGGACAAGCGCGGCAATTCGGGCACCTTCTTCACGACCATGCTCGATTTTTCCGAGCCTGGCGAACTGCGGGTCTTCCTCGGCGAAGACACGGTAGCCGGCCTCGAGAAGAAGATGTTCGAACGCGGCTACCACGACGGCGGCATGATGGCCGGCACCTTCAACATGCTGCGGGCCAACGACCTGATCTGGTCCTTCGTCGTCAATAACTACCTGCTGGGCAAGGATCCGTTCCCCTTCGACCTCCTGTTCTGGAACTCCGATTCGACCCGGTTGCCGGCGGCGATGCACAGCTACTACCTGCGCAATATGTATCTCGAGAACAATCTGGTCAAGCCCGGCCACCTGACACTGGGCGGCGTCAAGATCGACCTGCGCAAGGTCAAGGCCCCGTGCTACTTCATCTCGACGGTGGAAGATCACATCGCTCCGTGGAAGAGCACCTACATGGGCGCCCGCCTGCCGACCGGCGCCACCAAGTTCGTGCTCGGCGGCTCCGGCCACATTGCCGGCATCGTCAACCCGCCGGTGGCAAACAAGTATGGCTACTGGACCAACGACGCGACCGACGGCAACCTGCCGGAAGATCCCCAGGACTTCCTTGCCGGCGCGACGCAGAATCCGGGCTCCTGGTGGACGCACTGGAGCGCATGGATGAACAGCCTGCCGGGCGGCAGCGCCAAGGTCAAGGCGCGCAATCCCGAGGATGGTCCGCTCGCCGTCATCGAGCCCGCCCCTGGGTCGTACGTCAAGTTCCGTCTGGATGCCCAGAAGAAGAAGTGAGTCGACTGCCCGCGAGCAAACGACGGGAGGCCGCGGCCTCCCGTTTTTTGTGAACTTTCGCTGCGGCGCCTGTCAAATTGACGTAACTGAAAGGAGGTGCGCAATGTTGGCGAGCGAGTATCCCGTCGTCTCGGTTCACATTCCTCCCATCCTGCGCCCCCTTGCCGATGGTCGCGACGAAGTCATGGCCAGCGGCGAGACCGTCGGCGAGGTTCTGGAGGCGGTGGGTCACGAGTATCCGGCCCTGGGCGAATCGTTGTTCTGCGCCGACGGCAGCCTGGCCGACGGCCTTGCCGTCTACTTCGGCGGCGCGGTGCTGCACGGGCGCGAAAGCCTGGTGATGCCGGTCGAGCAGGAGGAAGTCGTCAGCATCATTGCCGTCGCCAACCCGAGTTGTCCAGTCGGCCTGGTCCACGTCGATGTCGCCGGGCCTACCGTCGCGGGCGAAGACGGCGAGGCGGTAATTTCGGTCGGCCCATGAAAATGCCCCGATTGTCGCGGTCGACCGCGACAATCGGGCAAAAACCGCAGCGGATTCCGGGACGGCGACGGCCTTCCCGATTCATCGCCGGCACGCCGGATGCTATATTCGATGTTCCGCAAGCGAGGAACAATCATGGGCGAAGCACAACTCTCTTTCATCAGCGAAAGCGACTACCTGGCCGGTGAAGAGCTTCCCGGTCTGCGCCACGAATACGTGCGGGGGGAAATCTTCGCCATGACCGGCGCAAGCAAGGCGCACGGAACGATTGTGGGCAATATTTTTTCCGTCATCCACGCCCATCTGCGCGGAACCCCATGCCGCACCTGGGCAGCAGACATGAAGGTGCATGTCGAGAGCGCCGGCGCCTACTACTACCCCGATGTCGTTGTCACCTGCAGCGAGCGCGATCTCGCCGCCGATGCGCCCAAAAACCACCTCGAAGCGCCCCAGGTCGTTGTCGAAGTCCTCTCCGCCAGCACCGAAAAAGTCGACCGCCGCGAAAAGTGTATGAACTACCGGCAACTCCCCAGCCTGCGCGAATACGTGCTCGTCGATCAGGAGCGCCAGTGGGCCGAAGTCTTCCGGCGCGGAGAGGAAGGCTGGTTCCACGAAATCATCCTGCCCGGCGAAATGCTGTCCCTGCGCAGCCTCGATTTGCGCCTGAACATGGATGACATCTATGAAACCGCCGACGTACCGCGCACGGCGGAAAAAGAGGATTGCTGAGAGGACCTGTCGATTTGCTTGCGGATAAGGGTGGAATGGGAAACCGGGGTATGTCCCCGGTTATGCTAATCAGGTGCCCGGTTATGCCGCCAGCTACCCCGGCGTTGCCAGCTTGAGCCCAACGATACCCGCCACGATGAGTCCGAGGCTTGCAAGGCGGCCAGCGCTCGCCGACTCACCAAACAAGATGATGCCCAAAATGGCCGTTCCCACAGCGCCGATTCCTACCCATACGGCATAGGAGGTCCCCACAGGGAGCGATTTCATGGCGATCCCTAGCAGGACGACGCTTCCGGCCATGGCTGCCAATGTGAGGACACTTGGCCATGGCCGGGTGAAGCCTTCTGTGTACTTGAGCCCAATGGCCCAACCCACTTCAAGCAAGCCAGCGATCAACAGCAGTATCCACGCCATGCGTCCGCTCCTAAGAGTGTGTGGAGCAGGATTCTCCGTCCACTTGAGTCGCCGATGTCACGAAGTGCCCAACCGGCCAACCGCCCGACCTGCGTGGACCTACGTTGGAAATCATCGGCCTTGTGTGGCTTTTTGCGCAAGGTCCGGTGGAACGACGGGCTGGGCAATTTAACACAGGACTCCTGTGAGAAAATAAACAACAGAGCACAGTTTGCGCCACGTCAATCAGCGCGACGGCAGCGGCAAACGCGGCAGGCTCGGCCACTCGACGGCGTCGAGCATGTTCTTGACCATCAGTCCCAACTCTGTGTCGCCGGTGATTTCGAGTTCGCGGTTGAAGAACAGCGTGTCCGGGTCTTCCTGGCGGGCGAGGAGTTGCAGGTAGGCCGAGAGATGCGCGGCGAAGGCGAGGTCGGGGTCGCGTTCGGCGCGGAATACCGGGCGGAAGAGGCCGCCGCGATAGGTGAAGTGGGCGGTACCGCCAGTATCGAGCACGTGCACGCGGAAGAGCTTGTCGTCGAGCGCGGTCAACTCGCTTTCGGGGAGCAATTTCATCTTCAGCGCCGCGTTGAGGCCGGCGACGAGCGCCAGGCCGTGCGGCCATTGCGGCAGTTTCCGGCCGAGGGCGGCGACGAAGCCGGGCAGGCGGAACTTGGGGATGGTGAAATCGCTCATGCGTTGGCTCCCTGGTGGGCGAGGGCTTGGGTATGGTGCTGGCGGATGCCGGCGTCGCCGAACCAGTAACCGTCGACCTGGCCGCTGGCGTTCCAGGCGCCGCTGTCGACATCGACCGGCTCGCCGCGCCGGGCGGCGTCGAAGGCGGCGATGATCGCGGCCATGTGCTGTTTCTGCGGGCTGATGCGGACGATATCGATGCCCATCCGCAATATGTCGGGGATTTCGTGCAGCAGGTTGTAGCTCTGCGCCGACATCGTCTGGATGCCGTTGATGCAGAGGAAATCCTGCCCCTCGCGCGTCTTCAGCGTCAGGCCCTCGGCATGGTCGAGGCACTTGAACTGGCAGTCGTCCTTGTTGAGGTCGTAGTGGCGGGCGGTGAAGCAGCGCGCCGAGAAGGCCAGCGGCAGCTTGCCGTAGACGAAGACCTCGGTCTCGACCCCGGCCGGGCGGCTGGCGTGCAGGGTTTCGACCAGCGTGCGCGTTGCTTCCAGCGGCGGCACCCAGCGCCGCATGCCGTAGCGGGCGAAGGTGGCGAGGGTGGCTTCGTTGTAGATGTTGAGATGCGGGCCGGCGACGAAATTCTTGCCCTGCGTGAGGTTGACCGCACCGAGGTCGTTGGCTTCGACCTTGCAGCCGGGATTTTCCGACAGTTCGTCGATCAGGCGGCGCAGCGTCTTGAGATCGCTTTCCGATTCGAGCAGGGCCTGCGCCGAAACGACGACTTCCTTGCCGGCGTCGGCGAGGTCGCGCGCCAGGCCGATCCAGTCGGCGGTGCGCAGTTGCTGGCGGCGCGAGCAGACGACTTCGCCGACGTAAATGATGTCGAGCGCTGGGTTCTGCGCCATTTCGGCGTAGAACTCGAGGACTTCGGCCTTGGGCCAGAACCAGAGCAGCGGGCCGAGGGCGAGCTTCATGCGCGCTTCCTCTTCAGCGCCACGGTCGGCTGTAGGCGCCAAGCGTCGCCTGGCTGCCTTCGGAAACCTTGGCCAGTTCGGCCTGCCAGCCCGGCTTGACGTGGTAGCGTTCGCCGCCGGCGGCGAGCGAGTCGAGCGCGGCGCGCAGCGTGCGCGTCACCTGGGTGACGTAGGCCGGGCTGCGCTGCCGGCCCTCGACCTTGATCGCACGAACGCCGATCTTCACTATTTCGGGCAGGATTTCCAGCACGTTGAGGCTGGTCGGCTCTTCCAGCGCGTAATAGGTCTCGCCCTGCACGTCGAAGCGGCCCTTGCACAGCGTCGGATAGCCGGCGGGTTCGTCGTCGCCGAAGCGGTCGATGAGGATGCCGTCGAGGCGGGTGTCCATGCGCCCCGGCTGCCCCGGCGCAGCCGCCACCTTGTCCCACTTGACGTACCTGGCCGGCGAGCAGGCGCCGACGGTATTGGGCGACTCGCCGCAGGCGTATGACGAAAGCCAGCAACGGCCTTCATTCATCACGCACAGGCTGCCGAAACCGAAGACCTCGATCTCGACGCTGGTGTTCCTGATGACGTGCTCGACCTGCGCCAGCGTCAGAACGCGCGGCAGCACGGCGCGCCGGATGCCGAACTCACGCTGGCAGAAATTGATCGCCTCGTAGCTGGTGGCCGAACCCTGAACCGAGAGGTGCAGGCGTTGCTGCGGGTGCTTGCGGCTGGCGTAGTCGAGCAGGCCGACGTCGGCGAGGATGATCGCATCGGCGCCGAGATCGACCGCGGCATCGACCGCGCTGCGCCAGTCGGCGACACGGCCGGCCTGCGGAAAGGTGTTGATTGCCAGCAGGATCTCGCGGCGCTTGCCGTGGGCGTAGCGGATGCCTTCGGCCATGGTCTTCGGGTCGAAGTTGAGGCCGGCGAAATTGCGCGCGTTGGTGTCGTTCCTGAAGCCGAGATAGACGGCGTCGGCGCCGTGGTCGACGGCCGCCTTGAGTGCCGGCAGGCTGCCGGCCGGGCAGATCAGGTCGGGCAAGGGGGTCATGGCGCTGCTGTCGGTGGGCTGAACGGCTCAGTATAGCCGGCGGTTCCTGGCCGCCATTGATTCGGGTCAAACGACCGGCAGTTTGTTCCCAGCCCAGCCGCCGCTAACGGATGACGACGGTCGGCCGCGAGCCGAGCATGGCCTGGATCTTCTCGGCGATCCGGTCGGCATCGGCGCGGCTGGCGTAGGGACCGAGCTGGAGGCGATGGATGCCGCCGCCGGCGTAGACGCGCATCGGCTCGCTCAGCCAGTCCAGTTCGCGGACCAGGTGGTTCCTGAGGGTGTCGGCGTTGTCGGCGCTGGCGAAGGCGCCGAGTTGCAGATAGACGCCCTTCGGCGGGACGCTGTCGCTGCCCATGCCGGCCATGGCCGCCGTCTGAACCGGACGCTCTTCGAGCGCCATGCGCCTGACCAGCCGCTCGATCTCGTCCACTTCCGCCGACGCCGGCCGGGGTGGAGGCGTTACCTGCGCATAGGTGGTGGTCGTCGGTTCGCCCGGAATGATCGCTTCGACGTCGACCTGGCCGCTGCCGCCGTTGATCAGGCCGAGCTTGTAGGCGGCGGTGTAGGAGAGGTCGATCACACGGTCGGCATGAAACGGCCCGCGATCGGTGACGCGGACGACGACCGCCTTGCCGCTCTGCACACTGGTGACGCGGACGTAGGAAGGCAGCGCCAGCGTCGGGTGGGCGGCGGTCATCGCGAACATGTCGTAGGGCTCGCCGATCGAGGTCTTCTGGCCGTGGAACTTCTTGCCGTACCAGCTGGCGATGCCGCGTGTCCGGTAGGGCTTGACCGCGGTGTTCGGCACATACTCCTTGCCGAGAACGACATAGGGCTTGGTCGCTGGCTTGTGCAGCGGTTCCCATCTCGGCTGGGCGTCGGGAATGTCGTCGAGACCGTCCGGGATGTCGTCGGCCGGGCCATCGTCCTTGTAGAAGCCGCCGCCTCGCTTGAGGACGGCAGTCGGCTTCTTCGTCGGCGTTTTGGAAACGGAGCCTTTTTGACCGTCGACCGCAGCATCCTTCGGCGCGGTTCCGCAGGCCGCCAGCAGCAACGCGGCAAGGGCGCAGATGACCGGGCTGCGGCTCATTTCTTGACCAGCATGCGGTGCGACTGGATCGACATCAGGATGCCGATGCCGAGGAACAGGGTGACGAGCGCGGTGCCGCCATAACTCATGAACGGCAGCGGCACGCCGACGACCGGCAGGATGCCGCTGACCATGCCCATGTTGATGAAGGCATAGGTGAAGAAGCCGAGCGTGATCGAACCGGCCAGCAGGCGCGAGAACATCGTCGGGGCAGCCATCGCGATCATCATGCCGCGACCGATCAGCAGGGTGTAGAGGAAGACCAGCAAGGCATTGCCGAGCAGTCCCCACTCCTCCGAATAGACGGCAAAAATGAAGTCGGTATGCTTTTCCGGAATGAATTCGAGGTGGGTCTGCGTGCCGTTGAGGTAGCCCTTGCCGAAGGGCCCGCCCGAGCCGATGGCGATGGTCGACTGGATGATGTGGTAGCCGGCGCCGAGCGGGTCGGTCGTCGGATCGATCAGGGTCAGGATGCGCTTGCGCTGGTAACCGTGCATCATGCTCCAGAGCAGTGGCGCGGCGGCCGCGCCGGCGGCGATCAGACCGACGATGACCTTCCACGGCAGGCCGGCGAAGAAGATCACGAAGAAGCCGGCGCCGCCGACCAGCAGCGCGGTGCCGAGATCGGGCTGCTTGGCGATGAGGCCGAAGGGCACGACCAGCAGCAGCGCGGCGACGACGAAATGGCGGGCGCGCAGCGTCGCCTCGTATTTGTGGAAATACCAGGCGAGCATCAGCGGCATGGCGATCTTCATGATCTCCGATGGCTGGATGCGCGTGAAGCCCAGCGGCAGCCAGCGCTTGGCGCCATTGACCTTGATCCCGAACAGGAAGACGGCGACCAGCAGCAGGAGCCCGACGACGTAGAGCGGCAAGGCGAAGCGCATCAGCTTCTGCGGCGGCAGGCGCGCGACGAGCCACATGACGACCATGGCCACACCCATGTTGCCGGCCTGCGACAGCAGGCGATTGTTGCCGTCGAAGGTGGCGGAATGCACGGTGGCGAGGCCGACCGCCATGATCGCCAGGGTGATCAGCAACAGCGGGAAGTCGATCGGGGCGATCAGCCCGCGTCCGCCGCGTTTCAGGGTGCCGACGACGTCAATCATTCTTCGTTGTCATCCTCCACGGCGGCGGCGTCTTCCCTGGCGGCGCCGGCTGGCAGCTTGCCGAGCAGATAGTAGTCGAGGACCATGCGCGCGATCGGCGCCGCCGACTGGGCGCCGAAGCCGCCGTTCTCGACGAGCACGGCGAGCGCGATCTTCGGCTTGTCGGCAGGCGCAAAGGCGATGAACAGGGCGTGGTCACGTAATTCCTTCTTGACGCCGCTCGCCTTGTAGTCGGCGCCTTTCAGCGAGAACACCTGCGCCGTCCCGGTTTTGCCGGCGGCTTCGTAGGGGGCGCCGGCGAAGGCCCGCGCGCCGGTGCCTTCCTTGTTGACGCCGACCATGGCGCGGCGGATGACGTCGACGTTCTGCTGCTTGAGCTTGAGGTCGCGAATCGGCTGCGGCTCGACCGGACGCTTCTCGCCAGTCCTGGAATCGATGATTTCCTTCACCAGGTGCGGACGGAACATGACGCCCCGGTTGGCAACCACCGCAGTCGCCTGGGCGAGCTGAATCGGCGTGTAGGCGTTGTAGCCCTGGCCGATGCCGATCGAAATGGTCTCGCCGGCATACCACTTCTGCTGCTCGGGCTTCTTGAAGCGTTGCCTTTTCCATTCCTGTGACGGCAGCACGCCCTTGGACTCCCCCGAATCATCGCGGCCGAGATCGACGCCGGTGCGCTGGCCCAATCCGAGCTGACCCATGAACCTGGCGATATTGTCGATCCCCATGTCGTTGGCGAGCATGTAGTAGTAGGTGTCGCAGGAGTGCACGATGGACTTGTACATGTCCACGCTGCCATGCCCGCCCTTCTTGTCGTCGCGGAAGGTGTGGTTACCGAAATTGAAAAAGCCGGGATCGGAAATCGTCTGGTTCGGCGTGCGCTTGCCCAGCTCCAGCGCGGCCAGCGCCATGAAGGGCTTGAAGGTCGAGCCGGGCGGATAGGCGCCGTTGATCGTGCGGTTGATCATCGGCTTGTCCGGATGCTCGTTCAATTCCTTCCAGTTGTCCGGGGTGATGCCGTCGACGAACAGATTGGGATCGTAGGTCGGGTTGGATACCAGCGCCAGAATGCCGCCGGTGTTGGGGTCGATGGCGACCAGCGCGCCCTTGCGGTCGCCGAAGGCCTGCTCGGTGATTTCCTGGAGCCGGGAATCCAGGGTCAACTGCAGGTTGTTGCCGGAAACCGGCGGGATGCGCTTGAGGCTGCGCAGGGCGCGCCCGCCGGAATCGATCTCGACCTCCTCGTAGCCGGTCTCGCCGTGCAGCTCGAATTCGTAGTGCTGTTCCAGCCCGGTCTTGCCGATGTGGTCGGTGCCCTTGTAGTTCGCCTGTTTGTCGGCATCCTCTATCCACTGCAGATCGCGGTCGGTGATGCGCCCGATGTACCCGATCGCATGCGAACCGATGGGTCCGAGCGGGTACTGGCGAAAGAGCCGGGCCCTGACCTCGACACCGGGGAAGCGGTAGCGCTGGGCGGCAAAGGTTGCCACTTCGGTATCGGTCAGGCGGGTGCGGATCGGCACCGACTCGAAGTTCTTGGCCTCGTCGAGCAGGCGCTTGAAGCGCTTGCGGTCCTTGGGCTGAATGTCGATCACCTCGCTCAGCGCATCGATCGTCGCTTCGAGGTCGCCAGCCAGCGAAGGCGTGATTTCCAGCGTATAGGCCGAGTAGTTGCGCGCCAGAACGACGCCGTTGCGGTCGGTGACGACGCCCCGGTTGGGAACGATGGGGATCAGCGCGATGCGGTTGTCTTCGGCGCGGGTGCGGTAGAAATCGTGCTGCAGGACCTGGAGCCAGACGAAGCGTCCGATCAGCGTGCCGAAGGCGAGAAGCACGACGAGCGTGGCAATCCCGAGCCGGAAACGGAAACGGTCGAGGTCGCTCTCGGCGTTGTGGAAAGTGCCCATGGCCCGGAATTCCGTCAGATCGGCCGATCGGGATTCTGCTCGACTGGCCGGTACTGCGGCAGAAGCAGGCCGAAGGTCAGCGGAATCCAGAGCAGGCTGGCGATCACGGGGCCGAGGAAATAACCCCAGCCCGGAAAGTCTCCGCCCACCGCGAGCCGCATCAGCGCCTGGACTATCTGCGTCAGGAGCAGCAAGGGCAGAACCTGCAACGCCTGCTGGGCGATGGGAAACCAGAGCAGGCGCCGGGACAGCGAGGACGCGGCGAAGGCGAGGAGCACGTAGGCAAAGCAATGCTGGCCGAGCACCGCGCCGTCGGCGACATCCATCAGCAGGCCGAGAACGAACGCCCAGCCCATGCCGACGCGGCGGAATTCGCGGACGCTCCAGAAGCACAGCACCAGCGCGACCCAGTCAGGCACGCCCGCCCAGTAGGCCGTGGGCAGGAAGTTGAGGAGCAGGGCAACGATCAGGCTCAGGTAGATGAACCACGGCCGGACCGGCAACAGGAGGCGCGAGGAAGTGAATGTCGGCTGCATTACCTGCCCTTTGCCGCCGGCTTCTTTTTCTTCGGGCGCAGGCCCGGCTTGTCCCCGCCGCCGGCGCCCCGGCCCTGGGTTTCAGGCTGGCGCGGCGGCAGCGGTTGGCGCGGGTCGAGGATCATCACTTCGCCGAAATTCTCGACGCCGGCAATCGGCGCGGCGACAATGCGGGCGAAGGAATAGGCGCCCTCGCGCTCGATGCCGACCACTTTGGCAACCGGGTAGCCTTGCAGGTAGACACTGTCGAGGCCCGACGTCACCAGCATGTCGCCGACCTCGACATCGGCATTGGCCGGCATGTAACGCAGTTCCAGTTGCCCGGTCCCGAGGCCGAAGACGACCGAGCGCTGGCCGCTGCGCACGATCTGCACGGGCACCGCCTGATCCTTGTCGGTGATCAGCGTGATCTCGGCCGAAAAAGGGAAGACGCGCGTGACCTGACCGACGACACCGGCCTCGTCGATCGCCGGTTGGCCGGCGACGATTCCCGACTGCTGGCCCTTGTCGACGATCACCTTGCGCGAGAAAGGGTCGCGCGCCGTGTAGAGGATCTGGGCAACCTGTCCCTTGGCGTTCTCGCGTTCCTTGACCAGCAGCAGCTTGCGCAGGCGTTCGTTCTCCGCTTCCAGTTGCTCCAGGCGCAACAGATTTGGCGCCGTGGTCAGCTTGGCATGGCGCAGTTCATCGTTTTCACGCTGCAGCAACTGCATGCCCTCCAGGTAATTGCGCGCATGGTCGACCAGGCTGCCGGGTGTTTGCGCCACCCGTTGCAGCGGGTCAACCACCAGCGCCACGGTCTGCCTGAGCAGATCGAGGCTGCGGACGCGCAGGTCGACGACGAATACCGCCAGTGAAATCAGGACATAAAAAGCCAGAAGGGCCAGCGGTGCTGGCCCTCGCTTGAAAAAAGGCGGCGGTGCGTGGTCGAGACTCGCCACGAATGGCGTTCCGCCTTACTCGGACGCGAAGATCGAGCCGAGCTTGTCCACCTTTTCCAGCGCCAGGCCCGAGCCACGGGCAACGCAGGTGAGCGGCTCGTCGGCGACGATGACCGGCAGGCCGGTTTCTTCCATCAGCAGACGGTCGAGGTCGCGCAGCAGGGCGCCGCCGCCGGTCAGGACCATGCCGCGCTCGGCGATGTCGGCGCCGAGTTCGGGCGGGGTCTTCTCCAGCGCCGATTTCACCGCCGAAACGATCTGGTTCAGCGGATCGGTCAGCGCTTCGAGGATTTCGTTGGAGGAAATGGTGAACTTGCGCGGGATGCCTTCGGCCTTGTTGATGCCGGAAACTTCCATTTCCTTGACCTCGGCGCCCGGGAAGGCGGAGCCGATGCGCTTCTTGATGCCTTCGGCGGTGTTTTCGCCGATCATCATGCCGTAATTGCGGCTGATGTAGTTGATGATCGCTTCGTCGAGCTTGTCGCCGCCGACACGTACGGAACCGGCGTAGACCGTGCCGCCGAGCGAGATGACGCCGACTTCGGTCGTGCCGCCGCCGATATCGACGACCAGCGAACCCGTGGCATCGGAAACCGGCAGGCCGGCGCCGATCGCCGCCGCCATCGGCTCCTCGATCAGGTAGACCTGGCTGGCGCCGGCGCCGATCGCCGACTCGCGGATGGCGCGGCGTTCGACCTGGGTCGACCCGGAGGGCACGCAGATGATGATGCGCGGGCTCGGGCTGAACAGCCGCGAATCGTGCACCTTCTTGATGAACTGCTTGAGCATCTGCTCGGTGACGGTGAAATCGGCGATCACGCCGTCCTTCATCGGGCGGATGACGGTGATGCTGCCGGGGGCCTTGCCAAGCATTTCCTTGGCTTCCTTGCCGACGGCCTGGATGGACCTCTTGGCGCTCGGGCCGCCTTCGAGGCGAATGGCGACGACCGACGGTTCGTCAAGGACGATGCCGCGGCCGCGCACATAGATGAGCGTGTTCGCCGTGCCGAGGTCGATGGCGAGATCGCTGGAAAAATACTTGGTGAGGAAACCGAACATCTGTGACTCCGCTGCTGGGGATGCGGTAGGGAAAACTTTTATGATACCTTATAACGCTTTCCATTTTAAGACTTTGTGCAGTGCAAAAAGTCTTTGCATTTCATGTCGCTCACACTTGAACAGGTTCAGCGCATCGCCCATCTCGCCCGCATCGAGATCAGCGCATCCGAGGCCGCGACCACGCAGGGCCATCTCAACGGCATTTTCCGGTTGATCGAGCAGATGCAGGCGGTCGATACGCGCGGCGTCGAGCCGATGGCGCATGCCCAGGACCTCGGCCAGCGCCTGCGCGACGACACGGTGACCGAGGAAGATCGCCGCGCCGCCTTTCAGGCGGTCGCGCCGGAAACCGAAGCCGGGCTCTACCTGGTGCCGAAGGTGATCGAATGATCGACGCCAGCCTCAGGGAACTCTCTCGGGCGCTGGCCGCGAAGCAGGTTTCCAGCGTCGAACTGACCGGGCTTTTCCTCGACCGCATCGAGCGCCTGAATCCGGCGCTGAACGCCTTCGTCACGGTCGACGCCGAAAAAAGCCTGAATTCCGCTAGCGCCGCCGATGCCCGCATTGCCGGCGGTGGCGCCGGCCCGCTGACCGGCATTCCGATCGCCCAGAAGGACATCTTCTGCGCCAAGGGCTGGCGCACCACCTGCGGGTCGCGGATGCTCGGCAATTTCGTTTCGCCCTATGATGCGACGGTGATCCGCAAGATGCACGGCGAGGCCGGTCTCGTTTCGCTGGGCAAGACGAATATGGACGAATTCGCGATGGGTTCGTCGAACGAAACTTCGTATTTCGGCCCGGTGCGTAACCCGTGGGACAGCGAGCGTGTCCCCGGCGGCTCGTCCGGCGGTTCGGCGGCGGCGGTGGCGGCCCGCCTGGCGCCGGCGGCGACCGGCACCGATACCGGCGGCTCGATCCGCCAACCGGCGGCGCTGTGCAACCTGACCGGACTGAAGCCGACCTACGGCATCGTTTCGCGTTACGGCATGATCGCCTTCGCCTCGTCGCTCGATCAGGGCGGGCCGATGGCGAAAAGCGCCGAGGATTGCGCGCTGCTGCTCAACGCCATGGCCGGGTTCGATGAGCGGGATTCGACCTCGCTCGACCGCCCGGCGGAGGACTACGCCCGCGACCTGGAAAGGCCGCTGGCCGGATTGCGCATCGGCCTGCCCAGGGAATTCTTCGGCGACGGTTGCGCCGTCGGGGTGATGACGGCGGTGCAGGCTGCGCTTGCCGAATACGAGAAACTCGGCGCGATCATGGTCGACGTCTCGCTGCCCAACTCGCACCTGTCGGTGCCGGCCTACTACGTGATCGCGCCGGCCGAGGCCAGTTCCAACCTGTCGCGCTTCGATGGCGTCCGTTACGGCTATCGCGCGCCGGAATTTTGCAGCCTCGACGACATGTACATGAAGACCCGTGCCCAGGGCTTCGGCGACGAGGTCAAGCGGCGCATCCTGATCGGCACCTATGTGTTGTCGCACGGTTATTACGATGCCTACTACCTGCAGGCGCAGCGCATCCGCCGGCTGATCGCCGACGATTTCGTCGCCGCCTTCAAGCAGTGTGACGTGATCATGGGGCCGACCTCGCCGTCGACCGCGTTCACGCTGGGCGAGAAGGCCGCGGATCCGGTGCAGATGTACCTCTCGGACATCTACACCATCGCGGTCAACCTGGCCGGCCTGCCCGGCATGTCGATTCCCTGCGGTTTCGCCGACGGCTTGCCGGTCGGCCTGCAACTGATCGGCAACTACTTCGCCGAGGCGCGACTGCTCAACGTTGCCCATCGCTACCAGCAGGCAACGGACTGGCATCGGCGGCGTCCGGCTGGCGTCGAATGACGCCGCTGCGGCTGGCATGGCTCCTTGTCGCGTTGCTTGCGGCCGGTTGCGCCGAAACCGGGAAGCAGGCGGAATCCGGCGCGACCGACGGGTCGACCGCAAGCGGCGAGCAGAAGATCGAATCGCAGCCGCTCAAGTACCTGAAGAACCGGACGATCAAGCCGCAGGCGACACGGCCGCTCAACGTGCGCGCCAAGTGCGCGGGGCGGGACGGCATCGGGAACCTGACCCACCTCGACCTGATGGTCAGGGAAGCCGAGGTGAAGGCGTTTGCGGCCCAGGTGTCGATGAAGGATCACGGTACCTGCCGGTTCAATCTGGAGGAATTTGAACAGACCGAGAAGATGCCGCAGCCGCTGCTCGTGCACCGGCGCGAATCCGGCTGTTCGGCACGCATGTGGGAGCAGGGGCCGAGAGTAATGGTCGCTTTCAGCGCTTGCCCGAAATCCTGCGAGGGCGATGCTTTCAGCTACCTGTGGCCGATCATGGTCGAGGCGAAAACGGGCCGCTGCAAATGAATGGAATGGAATGATGAATCAGTGGGAAGTGGTGATCGGCATCGAAACGCATGCGCAACTGGCGACGGCTTCGAAGATTTTCTCCGGTGCGTCGACGGCTTTCGGCGCGGCGCCCAACACCCAGGCTTGCGCGGTCGACCTCGCCTTGCCCGGTGTCCTGCCGGTGCTCAACCGCAAGGCGGTGGAGTGCGCCATCCGCTTCGGGCTGGCGATCGACGCCGAGGTGGCGCGGAAATCGGTTTTTGCGCGCAAGAACTACTTCTACCCGGATCTGCCCAAGGGCTACCAGATCAGCCAGTTCGAACTGCCGGTCGTCGTCGGCGGCACGATCACGCTGCAGGTCGGCCAGGGTGAAAAGGCCTACGAGAAAGTCGTCCGCCTGACCCGCGCCCACCTCGAAGAGGATGCCGGGAAGTCGCTCCATGAAGACTTTCACGGCAAGTCGGGGATCGACCTCAACCGCGCCGGCACGCCGCTGCTGGAGATCGTTTCGGAGCCCGACATGCGTTCTTCCGATGAAGCTGTCGCCTATGCCAGGGCGCTGCACGCGCTGGTGCGCTGGATCGGCATCTGCGACGGCAACATGCAGGAAGGCTCGTTCCGCTGCGACGCCAACGTCTCGGTGCGGCCGAAGGGGCAGGCCGAATTCGGCACGCGGCGCGAGATCAAGAACCTCAATTCGTTCCGTTTCCTCAAGGAAGCCATCGACTACGAGGTGCAGTGGCAGATCGGCGAAATCGAGGAAGGCCGCAGGATCCATCAGGCGACCGTGCTGTTCGACCCGGACAGCGGCGAGACGCGCATGATGCGCAGCAAGGAAGACGCGCACGACTACCGCTACTTCCCCGACCCCGACCTGCTGCCGTTGGTCATCTCAAGGGAATGGATTGATGAAATTAGGGAAGGCATGTGGGAGTTGCCTAACGATCGTAAACTCCGTTTTCAGAGTGACTATGGTCTCTCGTCGTATGATGCGTCGTTGCTTAACACCAATTTTGATATTGGCAATTATTTCGAGGGTGTCGTGTTAGCAGCGCTCGTAAATGGGGAGTGCACCGGACCAGAGCCTGCAAAGCTTGCTGCCAATTGGGTAATCAATGAAGTATGGGCAAAGATGAACCAAGAAGGCGAAGGGCATCCAACATGGAAGTTTGGTGTGTCGGACGATACCTTGGGATGTCTCTTGCGTCGCTTGCGCGAAGGGGTGATAGGCGCAAAGACTGTCAAGGAGCTATTTACAGAGTTTTGGGAAGAGGCACGAGCCAATAACTATGAGCATCACGGCGGATACCCAGAAAAAATCGACGAACTTATCGAGTCTCGTGGTTTGAAGCAGATCACCGACAGCGGCGCCATCGAAGCCCTGGTCGATGAAGTGCTGGCGGCCAACGCCGCCAATGTCGCCGAATTCCGGGCTGGAAAGGAAAAAGCCTTCAATGCGCTGGTCGGCCAGGTCATGAAGGCGGCCAAGGGCAAGGCCAATCCGCAACAGGTCAACGACCTGCTGCGGCGGAAACTGGCGGGCTGATCAGCGCGGCTGCGCCGCCGCCGGCGAGGTGGGCGGGGAAGCCTTCGCGGCAGTGGCGGGTGTTTCCGACCGGCCGGTCAGTTCGGCATAGCGCTTGCGGTCGGCGTCGTACTTGGCCTGGATGCTGGCCAGGTCCTTCCTCTTGACGTCGAGCAGTTCCTGCTGCGTCTTGATTTCGTGGTCGGCGTCGCGCAAGCCCTTGGTCACTTCGGGGGGCAGAGACTTCCGCTTGTAGAATTCGGCCTCGTCCTCGAATTTCTTGCGCTGCTTGCGCGCCGCCGCGATCTTTTCCTCGGCGCCCCTGATCGCTGCGCCCACATCCAGTTCGGCGCGCGCCTGCGAGCGGTCGATATCCTGTGCGCTGGTATAGGTCTGGAGCAGGGCCTGGTCCTGGCGTCGCTGCTCGCGGGCGTGCTCCTCGAGGTCCTTCTTGCGCTGCGCCTCGGCGGCGGCCTCGGCCTTCTGCTGGGGGGTCAACGGGGCCGGCTCTTCCCGGATCAGGTTGCCTTTGGCGTCGAGAATGCTGTAGGCCTTGCCCCGGCAGCGCTCGGGAAAACTGTCACCGCAGATGCGCCCGCCTTCGCAGCAGAACATCTTGCCGCTGGCCGGTTCCTTGCTGGCGGGGGCGGCTGCCTGAGCCTGGATGGCGGCGAACACGAGGATCGCGCCGGCCGCGAGTTTATTGACTGACACCATACTGCTCCCTGTAACGTTCGACCGCTGTCTTGTGGGACGAGAATTCTGGATGATATTCGAGATAGGCCATCAGGTCACGCAAGCCGGCGACGGCGATCACCGGGATGCCGTAGTCGCGCCGGACTTCCTGGACTGCCGAGAGTTCTCCCTGCCCCCGCTCCTGGCGGTCCAGGGCGATGAGCACGCCGGCCGGGGTGGCGCCG
>WBZP01001020.1_pt2 | contig 31092 bp, 27 predicted proteins | sample 5204301 | NCBI WGS metagenome assembly WBZP01 (sample SAMN12412401, study PRJNA552823) | activated sludge metagenome | isolation source: activated sludge from nitrification reactor of wastewater treatment plant... | place: USA: Pennsylvania | collected 2017 | reverse complement strand
GGCGACTGGCGGCAGTTGATGATTCAGGTGGCGCGCATTCACGCCCGCCCGCTCGACCTGACCAAGCCGGCCTGGGAGGCCTATATCATCGAGGGCCTCGACAACGTCCCCGACCTTCCACCTGGCAGTTTTGCGCTGTATATCAAGGTTCACCACTCGGCGATCGACGGTCAGGCCGGTGCGGCGCTGGTCGGCAGCCTGCATTCGCTGACGCCGGAAGCGGGGACAGTTTCCAGGAAGGTGGTCACCAAGGTGGTCGACCGCGAACCGACCACCCTGGAACTCATGGCACGGATGGTTGGCAGTCGCATCGACCAGGCGGTGAATGCGACCAAACTGGCCGGCGCCCTGGCGCCGCTCGCGTTGCAGATGGGGCAGAAGCAGATCGAGACGATGCTTCGCGGTTCGTTGGGCGTACGCGCCGGCGAGGATGATCGGGAAACTGCCGGAGTCTCCAAGAAAGCGCCGCCCACCCGGTTCAATGGCCCGTTGTCGCCGCATCGCGTCGTCGATGCGATGCCGTTGCCATTCGACGAGATTCAGAAGGTCAGGGATGCGGTGCCGGGAGCGACGATCAACGACGTATTCGTGTCGGTAAGTGGCGGAACGGTGCGCAAGTATCTCCTGGCGAAGGGCGAATTGCCGGAGATCAGCCTCAATGCCCTGGTGCCGATGAGCATCCATGGCGAAGCCAAGAGCGGGGATGCGGGGAACCAGATCGGCATGGCCTTCGTGCCGGTCTTCAGCAATATTGCCGATGCCGGGGAACGCTTGCACAAGGTTTGTCGCGGCACGACGAAGGGCAAGAAGGCGGTCAATGCCGTGGGCAGGGATCTGCCGGCCCGGATCTTCCAGACCCTGCCGTCCAGGGCCGTTGATTTCGCCGTCCGTCACGTCCTGCTGCCGCAGTTCAATTTCACGGTGTCGAACGTGCGCGGACCGTCGACGGCTCTCTACATGGCGGGTGCCCGGGTCCACGCTTTCATGCCGGTCAACATGCTGCTCGACGGCATGGGCCTGAATGTCACCGGATTCAGCTACAACGGCGTGCTCTGGGTGTGCGCGGTGTCCGACCGCGCAATGATGCCCGATCCGGGATTCTTCATGGATTGCTTCCGCGAGAGCTTTGCCGAGCATCTTGCGTTGACGCGGCGAGCGCCCGAAGCTGAAACCAGGCCGACGCGCCGCCGGACAACACGGAAGGCGGCGCCCGCTGCGGCAGCGAGCGAACCGGCAGCCGGGCCGGCTGCCGGGACGAAACCGGTACGCCAGCCGGCGGGGCAGCGCAAACCGCGCGCCGCGACCGCGCCTCCCGAATGAATTCCCGGTTCCGCTGTTCCGGGTTCCGTCTCGGTTAACCCTTCCCGAGGCGATCGAGGCCGAAGATCCGGGACAGCCTGGCGTCGAACATGGCGGTCGGCAACAGCTTCTTGAGGAGCGGCAGCTTGAAGCTGTTCCTGCCCCCGCGCACGATTGTCGGCGGGGTCGCGGCGAGGAGGGCGTCGACCACTGGCCGCACGAACTCCTCTGCCGGCGTGGCGCCGTTCTGGCCCGCCTGGGCGCGGGCGCGCACGCCGTCCGCGACCGGCAGATAGAGCGAGCCGGGCGGCAGGCGCAAGGCTTCCTCGGCGTGGTTGCCGAAGCTCGAACGCACGCCGCCGGGCTGGATGGTGACGACGCGGATGGCGAACGGCGCGAGTTCCATGCGCAGCGCGTCGGACAATGAATGGATCGCCGCCTTGCTCGAACAGTAAGCGCCGGCGAAGGGCGTCGCGAACAGGCCGACGATGCTCCCGACATTGGCGACGACGGCCCTGCCGTTGCGCGTTGCCGCGCTTCGCAGCAAGGGCAGGAAGGCGCGGGTGACGGCGACCGGCGCGATCACGTTGGTTTCATATTGCCGGCGCAGGTCGTCGCGGCTCAGGTCGATCACCGCGCCGACCTGGCTGAAGCCGGCATTGTTGATCACGATGTCGACCTGACCGCCTTCGCTGTCGATCACGGCTGCGGCGGCGGCAATACTGGCGTCATCATTGACGTCGATGACCAGCGTGCGGATGCCTTTCGCGGCGAGCGGCGCGAGCGTTGCAGGCCGGCGCGCGGTGGCGAAGACGGTGTGCCCGCGGCGGTGGAATTCCAGCGCCAGCGCGGCGCCGATGCCGCTCGAGCAGCCGGTGATGACGATGGTCCTGTTCATGGAACAAATCTCCGGGTTGCGGGTTGATCAGCGCGCCACTTGCGACGCGGCGAGGAGGTCTCGAGGCGAAGATAACATGGGCGCCGGGTGGCCCGCGCTTTCCGTGACATGGAAGGCCGGCCATTCGCTGCCGGCTGCGCCGTGGGCGTTGTTGCGGTCGACCGCCCGGCAAAGCCAGAATGTGGTCCAGCCGATCCGCTGCTCCTGCAACCTGCCGAGACGAACATGAACACTGGCTTTCGGGGCGCCGTTGCCATTCTCGCCGTCGCCTCCCCCTGTCTGGCCGCCGCCGACGCGGCGCCGGCGACGCTCGACCCGGTCGTGGTCACCGGCAGCCGCGTCGACCATGGCAGCTTCGACCTGCCGGGCGCCGTCGATGTGGTCGACGCCGGGCGCATCGGCGCCGACAATGCGCGGGTCAATGTTTCCGAAGCGCTGGCGGCAGTGCCCGGAATCAGCGTCCAGAATCGTCAAAACTATGCGCAGGATCTGCAGATTTCCTCGCGCGGCTTCGGTGCGCGCACCGCCTTCGGGGTGCGCGGCATACGCCTGATGAGCGACGGCATCCCGGCTTCGATGCCCGATGGCCAAGGCCAGGCGGCGACCTTCAACCTCGATCGCGCCGACCGTATCGAGGTCATGCGCGGCCCGATGTCGGCGATCTATGGCAACCATTCCGGCGGCGTCATCCAGCTGTTCACGGTTGACGGCAAGGATCCGCCGAGCGTCGAAGCCCGTATTTCTGCCGGCAGCTATGGCACCTGGAAAGCCGACCTGGCGGAGCAGGGGAGGGCGGGCGAGGTCGGCTACGTGCTCGACGCGTCGCGCTTCGCGACCGACGGGTATCGTGAACACAGCGCCGCCGACCGCGACCAGAGCCTGGCCAAGCTGACCTATGCGCCCGATGGCGAAACCAGGGTCATGCTCATCGCCAACGGCTTCTCGCAACAGGCCCTGGATCCACAGGGCACGACCTGGAAGCGGTTCACGACCGATCCGCGCAGCGTCGAGGAGGCGGCGCTGCTCTACAACACGCGCAAGAGCATCGATCAACTGCAGGGCGGGGCCAGCTACGAGCGTCGCTTCGGCGAGGATATCGTCCAGATCATGGTCTACGCCGGTCAGCGTTCGGTAACCCAATTCCAGTCCATCCCGCGTGCGCTGCAGTTGATCACCGGTTCGACGCCGGCCGACGATCCGAAGCGCCGGCAGTCCGGCGGCGTCATCGACTTCGACCGCGACTTCTCGGGGCTCTCGGCACGCTGGATCGGGCGCTACGACCTGGGCGGCGGCCGGCTGACGGCGACCGTTGGCTTCGATTACGAAAGGGCCAGCGATGACCGCCGGGGCTACGAAAACTTCGTCGGGCAGACGCTGGGCGTCAAGGGGGCGCTGCGTCGCGACGAGGTCAATAGCGCGACCAGCTTCGACCAGTACATTCAAGCCGAATGGCTGATCGGCCAATGGAGCATGACTGGTGGTTTGCGCCACAGCAACGCGACCTACAAGGTTGTCGACAACTACGTTACCGACGGCAATCAGGACGACAGCGGCACCATCACTTACAACAACACGGCGCCTTTGCTGGCGGGGCGCTCTACCGCTTGACGCCGACGCTCAATGTTTACGCCAGCGCTGCCTGCGGCTTCGAGACGCCGACGCTCAACGAACTGTTCTACTCCAGGCCCGGCAGCGGCCGCACCAGTTACCAGAACGTGGCGCAGACCACCCGCAAGGGTGTCGAGGTTGTGGTCGACAGCCGCTGGGCAGGCGATTTCACGACGCGGATCGCCTACAGCGGACTCGTCGCCCGCTATGCCGAACCGTTCGTGACCGTTGTCCTCGGCGCGCCGACGCTGATCGAGGCCGGCCGCTATCTGCCGGGAATCCCCGGGCACACGCTGTTCGGCGACCTGGTCTGGCGCCAGCCGGCTGGCGGCTGGCATGCCGGGATCGAAGCGATCGCCCGCAGCAAGGTCTATGTCGAGGACAGCAACACCCAGCAGGCGGCGCCGGCCTACGCCATCGCCAACCTGAGCGTTGGCTTCGAGCAGCGGCGCGGAGCTCTGCGCTACGGCGGGTTCCTGCGCCTCGACAACGTCTTCGACCGCCAGTATGCGGGGTCGGTGGTCGTCAGCGACGCCAACGGGCGCTACTACGAAGCGGCGCCCGGCCGCAACTGGCTGGCCGGGTTCAACGCCAGCTACTCCTACTGAGGAAGGCCGGGGTCGGTCGCGGCCGGGTGCGGAACGTGCCTGTCAACCCCGCTGCGGGGCACGGTCTCCGTGGCGAAAACCTGTGAATCGGGGTAGAGCTGGTTCAGGGTCGATCCGAGCAGGTTGTCGATGGCGCGGCTCAGCCTTTTTTCCAGCCAGTCCGAACCCGAGAGTTCGGTCCGGCCGCCCCAGATTACGGCGAGCGGGCCCGACTGCGCGGCGACCGCGGCTTCGATGGTCGAATTCCAGTACGCCGGATGCTCCGACCGGCTCCATTCGCCGCGGCCCCTTCCGAAGTGCGCGACGGCCAGGTACAGGAGCAGCGACTCCTTGAGTGTCCTGTTCAGGCCCGCGTCGCCCCAGCTGACGGTGGCGCCATCCTTGCCCTTGTAGACGTTGTAGCCCCTGGCGATGCCGGCGGCACCGAGGGCGCCAAGCCCGGCGCCGGCCAGCGCGCCGGCTCCCAGCGTCAGGCCGCCGGCCATGAGGTCCGCCGCGAGTCCGGAAATGGCTCCGCCCAGGATCGCGCCGACGGTCCCGACGGCGCCCTCGTTCAGGGGTACATCGACGTTCCAGTCAGCCGCCAGACGCTGCAGCACCTGTTCCGCGGCGCGTCCCTTGAGTCCGTGGATGTCGATCAGTTGATCGGTCAGGGCACGCAGGGCTTTCGCGGCGCGCTGTTCCAGGGCCAGCATCGCGCACGCCTCGGGATCCGGTTTGCCGTCATCCCCGACGCCGATCGCCCGACCGAGCTTTCTGATGGTTGAGGAAATCCGACCTTCGGCAACCCGCTCGCGATCCCTGGCCAGGGTGGCGAGATACCTCGCGATGGCTTCGGCGGACGCGCGATAGGCAGCCAGCCGCTGCGCCTTCCAGGCCTCCCGAAGCGACTTGAAGGCCGCCTGTTTCGCGCCGGGGAGGGTGCTGGCGACGGCGTCGAGCAGGGAGAATTCCTGAACCCAGCAGCGCGCGAACGCATCGAGCGACATGACTTTCCTGACGAAGCCGTACCGTGAAACGTAGTCACGCCACAGATTCTTCTCGGCTTCCTCGATTTCTCTTGGGCGCGGCTCTCCCATCTGGTTGAGCAGCACCAGAACGGGCTTGCCGATCCACGACAGGATTTCCATTTCGGCAAGCACGTAGGCGGCGTCCGCCGGGTTCTCCGAAGCATTGACCAGGTAGAGCACGACGTCCGACTGGTCGCGAACGGTCTTCAGCACCTGCTGGCTTGACCACGATGCCTGGTCCCGCCAGCGATCCCAGATTTCGGCGAGAAACCAGCCGATCGGATTGCTTCTCTGGCGCAAGCGCCTGGCCAACCGGATGCTGTCGCCAAATCCGGGCGTGTCCCAAAGGGTGAGGACGTGTCCCTCCGGGCTCCTGATCATGGCATGGGGTTCGGAAACCGTGGTCACATGGGGCGCATCGCGGACTTCCCCGATGTCGCGGCCGAGAAGGGTTCGCGCCAGCGTCGTCTTGCCGACGTTGGTATGGGAGACGAGGCTCAGTTCGATTCCGGATGTGGCGTCGCTCACCGGCGGTCCTCGCGTGACGTGTCAGAGGCGAACCCGAGTCCGGCAAAGGCTTGCGCCGCGTCCGGCTGGGTCAGGTTGCAGAAGGCATGGTCAAGCGACGCGGCAGCGAAGAAGCGGGACCATAGCGCGCGCCGCTCATCCAGACGCTCGCTGTGATTCCCGAAACGCTTGAGAAAAGCGCTTTCGTCGACGATGCCGACCACGCGCGGCCCCTGGCGGGTTTCCGCCTGCAGCGTCCGGAGCAGGACACCGTGCGCATCTTCCTCGGGCGTCGAGGTCAGGCTGAACAGGACGAAGCGCGCGGCAAGATCGGGCGGGCAGACGGCGTCGGGAGGGTTGTCTTCCTGGCCGATCGGGATCGGATCGAGTATTTCCAGCCGGGCATCGCTATCGAACAGTGCCTGAACGACCCCGTTCAACCCCAGCGCGACGGGGGGGGTGATCTGGTAATTGTAGGGGGCGACGACAACCCTGGCCACGGTCCCGTGGAACCGGCGCAACAGGCGCTGATAGTAGGCCTCCCGCAAATCGATGGGGAACCTGCGCTGCAACCGCTTTTGCGCGAGCCATGCCCAGCCTGCCAGCATCAGGCGCGGCAGCACGACCAGGGTTCCGAGCGTCAGCGCAATCCGGTGAATCCACGGAGCGGCCCCGACCCCGGCCGGGTGCTGCGCCAGATCGAGCGCCGTGAGTTCGTCGGCGGCGGGTGGCGGTATGCCGAAAAGCGAAGGGACCACGCCGATAACCGCCGTCACATACCATTGCACGACGCGGGCTGCGGCAGGGACGAAAGTGCTCTTCCATCCGGCAAGGTACTCGTTGAAGAACCCCCGGTAATACAGCGAGCCAATGATGCCGGCGGCGAATGCGGCGGCTGCCAGGTGGAGCAGCCGGGTGACATAGGCTTTGGACAGCGGATAGGAAACCCGACTCCAGTCGCTCCAGTACGCGGTCCGGAACGATACATCGGCCTTGTCGGGAGCGGTGCTGCGGAAGCGGCCGACAACCGCGGCAACGGCCCGGCGCAGCGGGCCGGGCGCCGCCGCCTGGCGGCCGAGAAGGCGGCCTGTCGTCTGTCCGAGGAGGAGCGCGTAGACTGCCATGTTCCAGAGCAGCAGCCCGAGGAGCGGGAGCGAAGTCAGGTTGATGAGGTTGTCCGGGCCGACCTGGTCGACCAATGCGCCGGCAACCAGCGCCGTCCCCACCAGCGCCGAGCCGAGCCACTCATGCCAGTTGGCGTCGGTTTTCAGGCGCGCCAGATTCGGCTGCCGCGCGGTGATCCTCTCCCAGGCCAGCTCTGCGCGGCGCCGGATGAAGGTCTCGTCGCTGGCGTTGGCGCCGACTTCCTGCGCCGCCCTGTCACCGGCCAGCGCGGAATCCACCCGAGACCACGAACTCCCGGGCTGCGCGGCGGTCTCGAAGGCCTTGACCAGGCACACGGTGCGCGCCGAGTCCTCAGTCATTGGGGTCGGCCTGGGTCAAGAGCTCGATCATGGTGGTTGTTGTTGGGCACGCGACAGGGCAAGAGCTTGTCATACATCGGCGCCGTCTTGCAAGCCTGTCCGGTGTCGGCGGGAAAGCCCCAGGCAAGGCCGGGCCGGGGAGTTGCGTCACCTGTCGTGGAAGAACATAATGCGCCGGTCGCGTGAAGTCGGACCGGATGCTTGCCGCTGGTGTCATCTGCGTTCGCACCCAAGCAAGAGCAGAGATGCGCGACCCGGCAGCCCGCCGGCCGAATGCCTCGCAATACGTTTTCCCAACCCAGGAGATAACCATGGTACGTAAGAAACTGGTGCTCAGCCTGCTGGCGGTCATGCTTGCAGCGCCCGGCGTCCATGCCCAGACCGCGCCGGCCGCTGCCGCGGCACCGGCGACGGCGAATGCGGTCGATCCGGCTTCGATCCAGGCCCTCAAGGACATGGGCGCCCATCTGCAGACCCTGAAACGCTTCCATGTATCCACCGAACTGACTGGCGAGCGGGTTCTCGCCGACGGTCAGAAGCTGCAGCATACGGCGACGGCGGACATGGACGTCGAGCGTCCGAACCGGCTGCATGTCCGGATGTGGAGCGCCCGGGCCGAACGCGAACTGATCTACGACGGCAAGACGGTTACCCTCTTTACGCCCGCGCAAAAGTACTACTCGACCATCGAGTTTTCCGGAAACCTCGGCGAACTGATCAAAAGGCTGGAAGATCGTTATGGCGTGGAAGTGCCGTTGGCCGACATGTTCGTCTGGGGTACGCCGGCGGCGACGTTCGACAAGATCGAATCGGCGATGAACGCCGGCCAGGACTTCATCGGCAAGGATCTTTGCGACCACTACGCCTTCCGCCAGGGATTGTTCGACTGGCAGATCTGGATCACCGTCGGCGACAAGCCGCTGCCGCGCAAGCTGGTCATCACCAATCGCAGCGACGAGGCGCGCCCGCAATCGGTCTCGCTGATCGACTGGAACCTGAAGCCGACCTTCAAGGACTCGGTCTTCAAGTTCACGCCGCCCAAGGGCGCGACCGCCGTCGAGATTCGTCCGCTGGTCCAGAAGTAAAGGAGCGCCACCATGAAAAAGTCATTCAGCAAGTTCTTCCTGGCCCCCCTGACGGTTCTCGTACTGGCCAGTTTCGCCATGGCCCCGGTCGCCGAGGCGCGCGGCGGCGGTGGTGGCGGCGGCGGGCGCGCTGGCGGTGGCGACCGGCAGGTCAACAATAGCCGTGCCGACGTGCGCAGCAACAATGTCCGCAACACCAGCGTCAACAACGTCAATGTCAACCGGAACGTCAATGTCAACGCCAATCGCGGCGGCTGCTGCAATAACGGCTGGGACAACGACTATCACCCGGTCGCCACGGCGGCGGCGGTGACGGCCACGGTGGCCGTCACCGCCGCCGTCATCGGTTCGATGGTGCGCACCGTGCCGGCCGGCTGCGTCCCGGTCAACTACGGCGGCATCGTCTATCAGCAGTGCGGCAGCACCTGGTACCAACCCCAGGGCGGCCAATATGTGGTCATCAATCCGCCCTACTGAACGCTTGAACCGGAAGACCGTGCTGTAACCCTATGCCGTTCAGTTGGCGCTGAACGGCATTCTGATTTTGTACGCAAGTATCTGTAAACTTCCTCCAAGGCGGTCAACTTCCGGCGCGCTGCGGTGCGCCTTGCATGGGCCCACTGTTGAGCATCTCCCGGCACCGCTGCAGCACCGCCTCCAGCAACGACTTGCGCGACTTCCCGGACGCCATGGCGCGGGCGATCATGACCGCACAGCCCCGTGCCGGTTGCTGCGCAGGCGCGTAAGCGAGCCGAGGGCGATGGTCACCGCACCGCTTTCGCCGCGCAGCAGCCAGGAGCCAATGCTCGTGATGCCGATGCGGCCACTTCCCTGAACGAAGCCGTAGACCGTGTCTTCCGGCGGGAAAGGCAGGGCGACATGGCCGTGGGAAACGATGCCGGCTGGCCACGAAAGATCCGGTTCGTGCTCTGTCCCCGCGCCATCGGCCGCGAATCTGCGCACGTTGGGTTCGAGGTCCTCGGGGGAGGCATTGCCGATGACCTCAATCTCGTAGCCGCGTTTCTCCTGCAACAGGCGCCCGATCAGTGCGCCAGCTTGTGGGCGCTGCACGCTTCAGAACGGCTGGCCGGCGGTGGCACGCGCAGCCGCGTCGCGGGCGGCGAGGCGCGCGGCGGTGACCCAGTCGCCGGTGCTCATCTCGGTCATCATCGAGGGCTGGGTGACGCAGCGCCGAGAATTCCTCGTGCAGGCGCTCGGTGTGCCAGGCGCCAGCGGCGGCGGTACGGCAACCGCATGGAGCGTGAGGCCGAAGGCGATCGCCGGGGTAGACAAGTCCCGGCAGCCCGGCGGGCTTCAACCCGAGACGCCAGCCGTGCCGGGGCGGCAGCGGAAGTCAGCCTGGCAAGGCCCGGTATCAGCGCTTCAGTTTGGCGAACGCCGCGGCCATCGCATTGCCGGCGGGGGCAGGGCCGGTGCTGCGCTGCTGCAGTCGCTGCTGGCCGGGGTTGCCGCGCCCGGCCGGGGCAGCGTCGTGGCGCTTGCCCTGCGTCGGCTCGTCGCCCATGCGCATGGTCAGCGCGATGCGCTGGCGCTGCAGGTCGACTTCCAGCACCTTGACCTTGACGATCTGCCCGGCCTTGACCACGCTGTGCGGATCCTTGACGAAGGTGTTGGCGAGTGCGGAGACGTGCACCAGGCCATCCTGATGCACCCCGATGTCGACGAAGGCGCCGAAGGCGGCGACGTTGGTGACGACGCCCTCCAGAATCATGCCCGGACGCAGATCCTTCACTTCCTCGACGCCGTCGGTGAAGGTCGCCGTCTTGAATTCCGGGCGCGGGTCGCGGCCCGGTTTTTCCAGTTCCTTCAGGATATCCTGCACGGTCGGCAGGCCGAAACGCTCGTCGGTGAACTTGCCGGCGTTCAGGCTCTTGAGCAGCCGGCCGTCGCCCATGATGTCCTTGATCGGCTTCTTCAGGTCGACAATGATCTTCTCGACCAGCGGATAGGCTTCCGGGTGCACCGACGAGGCATCGAGCGGGTTGTCGCCGTTCGGCACGCGCAGGAAGCCGGCGGCCTGTTCGAAGGTCTTGTCGCCGAGACGCGGCACCTTCTTCAGGTCGTCGCGGCTCTTGAAGGCGCCGTGGGCGTCGCGGTAGCTGACGATATTGGCGGCCAGGCCGGCGTTGAGGCCGGAAATGCGCGTCAGCAGCGGCACCGAAGCGGTGTTCACATCGACGCCGACGGCGTTCACGCAGTCCTCGACCACGGTGTCCAGGGAGCGTGCCAGCCTGGTTTGTGAGACGTCGTGCTGGTACTGGCCGACGCCGATCGATTTCGGTTCGATCTTGACCAGTTCGGCGAGCGGGTCCTGCAGGCGGCGGGCGATCGACACGGCGCCACGGATCGAGACGTCGAGATCGGGGAATTCCTTGGCGGCGAGTTCGGAGGCCGAATAGACCGAGGCGCCGGCTTCCGAAACCACGATCTTGGTCAGGCGCGCTTCCGGGTAGCGCTTTATCACGTCCTGTACCAGCTTGTCGGTTTCGCGGCTGGCGGTGCCGTTGCCGATGGCGACCAGCGTCACGCCGTGCTGCGCGGCCAGCCGGGCGATGGTCGCCATCGAGCCATCCCAGTCGTTGCGCGGCTCGTGCGGGTAGATGGTGGCGCTGGCGAGGAGCTTGCCGGTGGCGTCGACGACGGCGAGCTTGCAACCGGTGCGGATGCCGGGGTCGATGCCCATGGTCACGTGCTGGCCGGCCGGGGCGGCGAGCAGCAGGTCCTTGAGGTTCTTGCCGAAGATGCGGATCGCTTCTTCCTCGGCGCGCTCGCGCAACTCGTTCATCAGTTCGAGTTCGAGGTGGGTATGGATCTTGACTTTCCACGTCCAGCGCACGGTGTCGGCCAGCCATTTGTCGGCTGGCCGGCTCTGGTTCCGTATCGCGAAACGGACGGCGATGCGCTGCTCGCAGGGTCCGGGACCGGGCTGGATCTTCTCCGCGTCAAGCTCGGAATCGAGCACCAGCGCGACGTGCAGCACGCCTTCGTTGCGGCCGCGCAGCAGGGCCAGCGCCCGGTGCGAGGGCATGGTTTCAATCGGCTCGGCGAAGTCGAACCAGTCGCGGAACTTGGCGCCTTCGCTTTCCTTGCCTTCGACGACGGTCGACCGCAACAGGCCGTGTTCCTTCAGGTGTTCGCGCAGTTGGCCAAGCAGTTCGGCATCCTCGGCGAATCTTTCCATCAGGATCTGGCGGGCGCCGTCGAGTACGGCCTTGCTGTCGCCAAAGCCGGCTTCGGCGTTGAGGAATCTTTCGGCTTCCTGCTCGGGCGTCAGGGTCGGGTCGGCGAGCAGGGCGAGCGCCAGCGGCTCGATGCCCGCCTCGCGGGCGATCTGGGCCTTGGTCCGGCGCTTCTGCTTATAGGGCAGGTAGAGGTCCTCGAGGCGCTGCTTGGTTTCGGCGTCCCCGATCGCGGCCTTGAGCTCGGGCGTCAGCTTGCCCTGCTCGTCGATGCTGACGAGGATGGCGGCGCGGCGTTCCTCGAGTTCGCGCAGGTAGGTCAGGCGCTCTTCCAGACTGCGCAGCTGGGTGTCGTCCAGCCCGCCGGTCACTTCCTTGCGGTAGCGGGCGATGAACGGCACGGTGGCGCCTTCGTCGAGCAGGGCGATGGCGGCGACGACCTGCGCCGGACGGACGCCGAGTTCGACGGCGATGCGGTGTTCGATGGGTGCGAGCATGGATGCGGCGGGGCGACAAAAGGGGGCGCATGATGCGCAATCCGCGGCGAAAACGCAACCGGCGGCGAATCGCCGCAGCGGCGGAATCGCCCCGCGACCGCGGTTACAGGTGGATCAGTGTGTCCTCGTAACGCCGCGCGTTGGCGACATAATGCGCGGCGGCGTGCTTGAGGTGGATGACCTCGTCGGCGGTCAGTTCGCGCACCACCTTGCCCGGCGAGCCGACGATCAGCACTTGGTCGGGAAAGACCTTGCCTTCGGGGATCAGCGTGTTGGCGCCGACCACGCAACCCTTGCCGATCACCGCTCGGTTGAGAATCACCGAGCCGATGCCGATCAGGCTGCCGTCGCCGACCGTGCAGCCGTGCAGCATGACCAGATGGCCGACGGTCACGTCGGCGCCGATGTGCATCGGCACGCCCTCGTCGGTATGCAGAACCGAGCCGTCCTGGATGTTGCTGTTGTCGCCGATGTGGATCGGATCGTTGTCGCCGCGGACGGTGGCATTCCACCAGATCGACGCGTTGGCGCCGAGATGGACGTCGCCGATCACCGTGGCGTTGGGGGCAACCCAGGCGTTCTCGCCGAGTTGGGGCTGTTTTTCACCGAGGCGGAAGAGGGGCATGCTGACTCCTGCAGGGTTTGAAATCCGCCCATTTTACGACGTCGACCGCAACCGGCGTCGGCAAAGTTGCAGCACCGCACGGCGACGCGGCGGGCAGCGGCTTCGCCGGGGGAGGGCGTCTGTGCTATCGTTGCGCCTGGCCAATTTCATCGGTCCTGTCCCATGCACAACGTCGTCATCAGCGGTACCGGCCTCTGGGTCGCCCCCGAGGTCATCAGCAACGAAGAACTGGTCGTCGCCTACAACGCCTATTCCCGGCGCTTCAACGAGGAGAACGCGCTGGCGATCGCCGTCGGCGAAGTCAATGCGCTGCCGGAATCGAGCGTCGAGTTCATCGAGAAAGCTTCCGGCATCAAGCAGCGCTACGTCGTGGACAAGGCCGGCGTCCTCGACCCGGCACGCATGCGCCCGCATATCGCCCCGCGTCAGGACGACGCCCTTTCGCTGATGGCCGAGATGGCAGTAGCCGCGGCCAGCGAAGCGCTCGCCACGGCCGGGCGCGCCGCCGCCGATATCGGAATGGTGCTCTGCGCCGCCTCCAACATGCAGCGCCCGTATCCGGCGATGGCCGTCGAGATCCAGGGCGCGCTGGGCGCCGGCGGCTACGCCTTCGACATGAACGTCGCCTGTTCCTCGGCGACCTTCGCCCTCGAACAGGCGATCAATGCGGTCAGGACCGGCTCGGTGCGCGCCGCGCTGGTGGTCAATCCGGAAATCTGCTCGGCCCACCTCGCCTGGAAGGATCGTGACTGCCACTTCATCTTCGGCGACGTGTGCACCGCGCTGGTCGTCGAACGCGCCGACACGGCGAAGGCCGCCGTGACCTGGGAAGTCCTCGGCAGCAAGCTGGCGACGAGCTTCTCGAACAACATCCGCAACAACGCCGGATTCCTCTGGCGCTGCGAGGATCGCAACCCGGACGATCGCGACCAGTTGTTCCGCCAGGAAGGGCGCAAGGTCTTCAAGGAAGTCTGTCCGCTGGCCGCCGACCATATCAGCCGCCAACTCGCGGAGCTTGGCCTGATCGCCGCCGGCGTGCGCCGCTTCTGGCTGCACCAGGCGAACCTGGCGATGAATCAGCTGATCGGCAGGCGCCTGCTCGGCCACGATGCCAGCGCCGACGAGGCGCCGGTGATTCTCGACGAATTCGCCAACACCGCGTCGGCCGGTTCGATCATCGCCTTCCACCGCCACAGCCAGGATCTCGAGTCAGGCGACGTCGGCGTCATCTGCAGTTTCGGCGCCGGCTATTCGATCGGCAGCATCGTCGTGCGCAAGAACTGATCAGTTCACGCGGCCGGAACGGTCGCGCCGGCGTTCATCGGCACGGTCGGTTGCGGCAGCGGCAGTTGCGGATCGGGGTGGTCCCAGTCGGTATGCCGCGCGACGAAATCGGCGATCCTTTCGAGCGCCGCCTTGCCGTGCGAAAGCACCTGGAGTCCCTGGAAGACGTGGGGAACGTTGGCCCACAGCTCGACCTCGACACTGACGCCGGCGGCGTCCGCCCGTTCCGCGGCGCGCAGCGAGTCGTCGCGCAGCATCTCGCTTGCGCTGGACTGGAAGAGCAGCGGCGGCAGACCCGTGAAATCGCCGAACAGCGGTGACGCATCGGGCGACAGCATGTCTTCCGGCGTGATGTAGTGATGGCGCAGGCCGACCATCGCCGCGGCGGTGAACATCGGATCGCTCTTCTCGTTGGCCACCATGCTCGGGCTGCTCAGGGTGAAGTCGACGAAGGGCGAGAGCATGACCGCGCACGCCGGCATCGGCTGCCCGGCCGCCCTGATCCGGTGCAGCAGGACCAGCGTCAGGTTGCCGCCGGCCGAGTCGCCGGCAATGATGACGTCCCGTGCGGGAATGCCCTGGGCCAGCAGCCATTGCCAGGCTGCCCAGACATCCTCGACGCCGGACGGGAAGCGGAATTCTGGCGCCAGCCGGTAGTCGACCATCAGTGCGCGCGCCCTGATCCGCCGGCACCAGTCGGCCACCATGGCATGGTGCAGGCGCGGAAACTTGAACATCCAGGCGCCGCCGTGAATGTAGAAGATGACCTTCTCGTTCCGGGATTCGGGCAGGGTGATCCATTCGGCCGCGACGCCGTTGCATTCGATTGCCTGCGCCCGCATTTCCGGGTCGATCCGGGTCAGCTTGAGATCCAGCCCGACCTGGCGGTCGCGCAGGAACCCGATCTCGGCATCGTGCTTGAAGGCGCGCTTGACCGCCAGGCGCAGCAGCTTGTCCAGCCACCACAGCCGGAAGCGCGAACCGGCGTGGCTGACGAGTCTGACGTAGCGGGGCAGGGGGGCGGAGGGTGTGCTCATGGGAGGTTCCCGGGATCGATCGGACGGAATATCAGCAACGGTCCGAATGTTCGCACATTGCCGCGGATTTCGAGAATCGCCGTTGCCGCCCCGGGAGCGGCGCTGTCCGTGCAGAGCCCAAGATTTCCCGTTGACGGCTGCGGTTGCGGTCAACGATACTTTTCGCCGTTTTCGCATCCTGCCGATCCGACTTTGCCGCTTGCGAGCAGACACTGGCGGGCTGAAGTTTGCGGAGAAATCGTACCCCGCGAGAGGAACCCCATGACAGAACCCGACACGCCGACAGGAGATGCTCCGCTCACCGGACTCCACGATTTCCCCGCGACCATCAGCGAGCGCAAAGCGGCGGGCAAAGCCGCCCGCCAAAGGGTGGCGCCCGGCGCCCAGGGACAGTGGGACGAGAAGGGCCGCGGCCACGATGCGCTCGCCACGGTCACCGGCCAGAATCTGCTCCGCGTCCCCGATCTCGTGCCCCTCCGGCACGGGCGCATGGCGCTGTCGCCGTGGAACTATTATCGCGGGGCCGCCGCGGTGATGGCCGCCGACCTGGCGTCGCAGCCCAACAGCGGCCTGGAGGTGCAGCTCTGCGGCGACGCCCACGTCCTAAATTTCGGCCTCTGGGCGACGCCCGAGCGGAACCTGCTGTTCGACCTGCGCGACTTCGACGAGACCTTGCCCGGCCCCTTCGAGTGGGATCTCAAGCGCCTGGCCGCGAGCCTGGTGGTGGCGGCCCGCGCCAGCGGAATCAAGGCGCGCACCGCCGAGGCGGCGGTAACGGCCGCCGCCGCGGCCTACCGCAAGCGCATGAGGCGATATGTCGACGCGCCGGAACTGGACATCTGGTACGACAGCATCCATGTCGACAGTCTGATCGGGTACTTCGAACCGGCGGACCGCGGTCGACTGTCGATCCACATCGAGAAAGAGGCCAGGGTCCGCACCAGCCAGGGCGCGTTCGCCAAGCTCACCAGCATGGTCAACGGGCGGCCCCGGATCGACGAGGATCCTCCGGTTCGCGTGACCATCGACGACGACGAGCAGGCCGACCTGGTCGACCAGCTTTTCGCCCAGTACCGCCTGACGCTGCAGGAGGACCGGCGGCGCCTGTTCGACCGTTTCACGCTGGTCGATGTGGTCCGTCAGGTCGTCGGTGTCGGCAGCGTCGGCATGCGTGTCTATCTGGTCTTGCTCGAGGGGCGCCGCGGCGACGATCCGCTGTTCCTTCAGGTCAAGCAGGCCGCCGCGTCGGTATACGAGGCCCATGTCCGTCCAAGCCGCCATGACAACCATGGCGAACGGGTGATCAGCGGCAAGCGGGCCCTGCAGAGCGCCACCGACATCTTCGTCGGCTGGGGCTCGCTGCACGGGCGGGACTACTATGTGCGCCAGTTCCGCGACATGAAGATCATCCCGAGCATCGAACTCGTCGCCCCGTACTTGGTCGAGTTCGCAAGCGCCTGCGGCGAGGCCCTCGCCAAGGCCCATGCGCGGACCGGAGACCCCGCCGCCATCAGCGCCTACATCGGCAAGGGGAGGAAGTTTACGCAAGCAATCAGTGACTTCGCCCGCTTGTACGCCGACCAGAACGACCGGGATCATGCGCAGCTCGCCGCGGCCATCGCCGACGGCACCATTGAGAGCAGATCCGACTCGTAGCACGCACCGATCGGTTCGCCGGCGCCCTCGGGCGCCGTGCTGGTTGGACCGCCTGTGGCTCGGGAGTGTCTCCGGCGACCGGTGAAGTCAGCCGCAACAAACCTCGTTGCGGCTACCGGTCATGAGCGCGGTCGACGACTGAAAAGTCATCATTTTCGCCAGGCCCGCAACTCGGCGGGCAGAATTCAGGCGAGCGCCTTTGCCTTCAGCTTGGCGAACTCTTCCGGAGTGATCGTGCCGTTGTCGAGCAGCGCCTTGGCGTCGACGATCTGTTCGGCGGGCGACTTGCCGGCCACCTGCCTGATGTAGGACTCGGCCTCGGAGCGTGACCGCTCGAACGCGGCTCGCTGCCGCTGCGCCATGCTCTTGCCGCGGGCAATCACATACACCAGGGCGGTCAACATCGGCAGGAAGATCAGGCAGATCAGCCACAATGCCTTGGAGCCGCCGCCCAGTTCGCTGTCCTGGAAGAGATCGGCAATGATCCGGAACAGGATCAGGAGGTAGGCCACGAAAAGGAAGGTCGACGCGATCAGCCAGACGAAGTCCCAGAAATTGCTCATTTCAAACACCACCTTTCAACAAGAAGAAAAAACCAGCATGACGGCACTGCGTCATTTGTCTCGACGCAGCGCGCCCTTGACCGAGCCGCGCAGCAGACCGAGCAATGCGCTCCCCGAGACCATCCCGAGAATGTACACGCCAATGATCAGGACGGATGTTGGCACGGTAATGCCCGCGCCAAAGAGGGAGACCGTGACCGTCTCGAAGTTCTGGATCTTGAACAGCAACACGACCGCCGTTACCACGACAATCAACGAAATATGAACGTAGCGCATAGGCTTCCTTTCCGGGTCCTCCGTGCTTCCGGTAACAGTCGGTTGGTTCGCCAGCCCTCGGCGCTCACCGTGCCGATACGGCAACCTCGTTGAGATTTCTGTTCGCCAGCATGTGACAGACGACGAATGCGGCCGCAGCGGCCGCAAGGTGCTTGAGGGTATGGCCGCTGACGAAATGACCGATCGCCAGTACCTCGCGATCGAAGGTCTCCAGGAGCTTGCTCAGCACGTACCAGCCAAATACCCAGTAGATGTCGCCGCCACGGGTGTAGCGCGATGGATTCAGTCTGGCCAGCAGGAGCAGGACGACGACGGCGTATACTTGGAGAATTCCGTAAGGCAGGACATTGCCGGCCCCCGCGCGTTCCGTCGCCCGCCAGTAGACGACCGACGCCACGCCGAGAAGCAGCATCGGCAGCAGCAGCATGAGTCCCGCCCGGACATTGATCCGATCGACGATCTGGCTTGAAACCAGCCCCATGAATGCGATGGTCATCGGCAGGCGATCCCAGAACAGGGTCTCGTTGTCCGGCGCGAGGTGATAATAGGCCGATCCGAGCGCGGTCAGGAGCACCCCGAGAAAGACGACCAAGAACGGCCAGCGCTCGCTGGCGAACTCGAAGCGCGCGCGGCCGCCGATGACGATGACAAGACCCGTGACTCCCGCGACCAGGAAAGCGAGGTTCGAGACGACATCGAGAAAGTTGTCGATTCCGAACGCGTGCCGGTGATCGGCGAAATCATGGTATTCAAGGGGTTGCCGCACGGCGGGCAAAAGAAACGCCGCGGCGACGGCCAGCAGCGTAAACGCAACGATCCATCGCGCGCGGGCATTCATGGGCAGTGACCCCTTCGACGACCCCGGATTTTCCGAAGCGGCTCCGGCATGGTCATCTGGCGACCGGGTTCGCGGTCAGCACCCGCTCGCCGTCCGCGCGGTGCATGTCCAGCATGCCATCCCGAACGGTCCACAAGGTCGCCGTTTCCAGCGCCGCCAGGAATTCCCGTTCCTGCTGCATGACCCCATCGCCGGCACATGCCATGCGTGTCGCGGTCGCCGGCCCGATGACCAGACGATCCCCGTCGCGCTTGAATGTGGCGCGGAAGGTGTTGCACCCGCTTTGGCCGTGCACGACGCCCTCCTGGAAGGAAAGCGTCAGCCTCGTGCCGGACAGTGTGCTTACCACCGCCTGCCGTCCGTTGTTGAAGCCGGTGACCTCCCAGGTTGCACCTTCGAGCTTGGGTTCAGGCGCCATCCGGAAAACCAGCGGCGCGCCGGACTCCGGCGTCAGGGTCAGCGTATCGTCGCTGATCGCGTAACGGAAGGCGCCGGCCAGCGCGCGCTGGAAAGCACTCTCGAGCGCCATCCCGGAGCCCGGACAAGCCATCATCGTTCCGGCCAGCTTCCCGATGACCAGCCTGTCGCGGTCAACCGTGTAGCCGCCCATGAAACGGTTGCATCCGGAGAAACCGCTGATGCGTCCCGCCTCGAAGCGCGCCGTGAGGGGACGCCGTAAACCGGCAAGGGCGCCGGTCTCATGTCCCGGCAGGCCGACAAGATTCCAAGTCGAACCCTCGATCGTCGCCGCCTGGGCGGGCAGGGCATTCTGTGCGGCCGGAATGCGGCAGCACCCGGGGAGGAAGCGTCCGTCAGGCAGGGAAACGCGCGCCGTCACCGGATGCCGGACGTCGGACATGGTGTCGCTGCAGGCCGATTCGCGCAGGAAGGCCACGAGGTTGCCGCCCTTGCCGCCCGCGGCCTTCCCGCGCCACGCACTTTCCTTCAGGACGTCGAGACGCGTCTCGCTTCCCCGGAAGTGAACGGGCCGCTGATCGGGAAGCAGCAGCCGCGCGGAACTTCGTCCAGCGAACTCGAGACCCCACGATGGCTCGTTGCCATAACAGATCAGTCGAGGCTCCTCGGCGCTTGCCGGTAATGCAGACGCCAGGATTGCGAAAACCACGATGCAGGTCTTGATCATATCCACGTCGGCTCCTTGTTCGGCGAAACCCTGCGCCTGGTGGCGCGCAAGGTCGGCAATTACCCGCGCGACAGCAGTTCTATTCCGTTGTTGCCGACCCGCACGCGGTCGCCAATGCGCAACCCGGGAGACGATGACTGCTGGACGGTCGCCAGCGAACCATCGTCGTAACGGACGCCGATAATCCACACGAGGGAACTTCCGCTGGTCATCCGGTTCCCTGCGTAGGCTCCGCCGGCGGCGCCAACCACGGTCGCCGCGGTCCGACCTCTGCCGCTGCCGATCTGATTGCCGAGCAGGCCGCCGACCAGCGCACCGCCGACCGTACCGACAGCAGTGTTGGGATTCTCCACCGTTTGCGACCGGATGGATTCAACGGTACCAACGCGAGAAGACGGTTGTGAAACCTGGAATGCAGGCTGGGTCTCGCAGCCCGACAGCAGCGGCACGGCGAGAATGACGGAGAGCGCAAGGGCGCGCCCGAACTGGTTGAATTTCATTCCTTGATCCTCATTCGACATGGTGGCGCGCAATCATTCGGGAATCGAATACAGCAGGTACATGGCGGACAACAGGGCGGTCGGGCGCCCGAGGACGCCCAGCCAACGCACGAAAATGGCCTCGATATCGTCGCTGAGATACACCTGGGTCAGGGCGCGGTTGACTTCCAGCCGCAACGCGGAATCGCCTCGCGGCAACGCCAGCGCATAGGGCTCGAACGAAATTTCCTCGGCCAACATCACGAATTTGCCGGGCTCCTTGGCCTGCGCCGCAAGGCCCACCAGCTTGATCTTGTCGCCGGCATAGGCATCGACACTGCCGGATTCAAGCATCGCCAGGGCTTCGTTGGCATCGCCAACGGTGACGACGCGGGTATTCACCATGTGCTTCTGAACGATGGCATTGAGGCGCGCTTCGGTCGTCGTGCCCTTCAGGACCGCGATCTTCTTGCCATCCAGATCCGCCATGCTGTTGAACGACGAGTCGGCCCGGATCAAGATGCCGCCGGCGTCGATGAAGATGAGGCCGGAGAAATCGACGCTGGCGAGGCGGGCGAGGGTCTGCGACGTGTTCCCGCACTCCAGGTCGGCCTTGCCGGTAGCGACCATCCGCAGGCGCTCCGGGGTCGAGCCGGCGAGCCAGTTCACCTTCAGGTTGGGCTGCCCGACTGCCTGCCCGATGCCGGCGATGACACGCTTGCAGAGGTCGATCGAATACCCGGCCGGTTCGTTGTTGGTGCCGACAAATGAAAACGGCAGCGCATTGTCGGCGAACGCGACATTGATGACCTTCGCCGCCTTGATCTTGCCGAGCGTGTTGGGCACCGATTCGGCGATGGCGCCGGTTGCGAACAAACTGCCCGCAACGAGTGCCCCGATGAGAAATCTTTTCATGACAAACCCTCTTGAAAATGGATCCGGCAACAACGGCCATGCCGACTGAAGGAACGACGTGCGAAGCTAACAGACGCCTTGAGAAGGGTCAACGAGGAACAATTCAGGCCCTTGGTCAACCCCGATTCGTCCTGCGTTGCCTCGGGTATAATTCCGGGCTCGCCGCCTGACCCGACTCACCTTTCCATGGCCGACATTCTTTGCCTCAAGGGCGACGCCGCCTTTTCCGCCTTCCGTCTGCAACGCCTGCAAGCCCGCCTGGTCGCGGCGGTGGCGGACATCGAACGGTTAGGCGCCGATTACTGGCACGTCGTGGCGCAAAAGCGCCCTTTGAATGCCGACGAGCGCGGCAAGCTGGCGGCGCTGCTGGAAGAACAGCCGGCCGGCAGCGAAGCGGGCGAACTGTTCCTGGTCGCGCCGCGCATCGGCACCATTTCGCCGTGGTCGTCCAAGGCCACCGACATCGCCTTCAACTGCGACCTCGAACCGGCCATCGAGCGCATCGAGCGCGTCGTCGCCTTCCACGTGGTTTTGCGGCAAAACCGGGCGTTGACCGCGGCAGAGAGGAAAATCGTCGGCGGCCTGTTGCACGACCGCATGACCGAATCGGTGCTCGCCGGTTTCGCTGAGGCCGGCGAACTGTTCCGCCATTTCGCGCCGAAGCCCTTGGCTACGGTCGACCTCCAGAAAGGCGGCAAAACCGCGCTGGTCGAGGCCAATGCGTCGCTCGGCCTGGCGCTTTCCGACGACGAAATCGACTACCTGCTCGACATCTTCGGCAAGGCCGGGCGCAACCCGACCGATGTCGAGTTGATGATGTTCGCCCAGGCCAATTCCGAGCACTGCCGGCACAAGATCTTCAACGCCTCGTGGGTGATCGACGGGCAGCAGAAGGACAAGACGCTGTTCGGCATGATCCGCGAAACGCATCAGGCCCACCCGCAGGGCACGGTGATGGCCTACGCCGACAACGCCTCGATCATCGCGGGGGCCACCATCCCGCGTTTCTACCCGGACGCCGACCGCGGCTACAGCTACAAGGAAGAGCTGACGCACATCCTGACCAAGGTCGAGACGCACAACCACCCGACGGCGATTTCCCCCTTCCCCGGCGCGTCGACCGGCAGCGGCGGCGAAATCCGTGACGAGGGCGCCACCGGCAAGGGCTCCAAGCCGAAGGCCGGCCTCTGCGGCTTCTCGGTCTCCAACCTCAACCTGCCGGATGCGCCGCAGCCGTGGGAAAAAGCCTACGGCCGCCCGTCGCGCATCGCCTCGGCGCTCGACATCATGCTCGAAGGCCCGATCGGCGCCGCCGCCTTCAACAACGAATTCGGCCGCCCGAACCTGACCGGCTATTTCCGCACCTATGAACAGGACGTGCAAGGCACGGTGCGCGGCTACCACAAGCCGATCATGATCGCCGGCGGCCTCGGTTCGATCCAGGCCGGGCAGTCGTTCAAGGAAGAGACTTTCCCGGTCGGCACGCTGTTCGTGCAACTCGGTGGCCCCGGCATGCTGATTGGTCTGGGCGGCGGCGCCGCCTCGTCGATGACCGCCGGGGTGAACGCCGAAGACCTCGACTTCGCCTCGGTGCAGCGCGGCAACCCGGAAATCCAGCGCCGCGCGCAGGAAGTCATCGACCGCTGCTGGCAGATGGGTAAGAACAACCCGATTCTTTCCGTGCACGACGTCGGCGCCGGCGGCGTCTCCAACGCCCTGCCGGAACTGGCCCACTCGGGCGGCGTCGGCGCCGTGTTCGACCTGCGCAAGGTGCCGACCGAGGAGCCGGGCATGTCGCCGGCCGAAATCTGGTCCAACGAATCGCAGGAGCGTTACGTGCTGGCGATTCCGCCGGGCCGCATCGCCGAGTTCCAGGCGATGTGCGAGCGCGAGCGCTGCCCCTTCGCCGTCGTCGGCGAAGCCACCGGCGACGGCCACCTGACCGTGACCGACGCGCATTTCGGCGTCAATCCGGTCGACATGGAAATGGAAGCCCTTTTGGGCAAGCCGCCGCGCATGACCCGCGACGTGGCGCACCAGCCGGAAACCTTCGTTTCCTTCGATGCCACCGCCATCGAACTGAAAGACGCCGCCTACCGCCTGATGCGCCTGCCGACCATCGCCGACAAGACCTTCCTGATCTCCATCGGTGACCGCTCGGTCGGCGGCATGACCGCGCGCGACCAGATGGTCGGCCCGTGGCAGGTGCCGGTGGCCGACGTTGCGGTGACGACGATGGGCTATCAGGGCTACCTCGGCGAAGCCTTCGCCATGGGCGAGCGCACGCCGCTTGCCGTGCTCGACGCGCCGGCCTCCGGGCGCATGGCCATCGGCGAGGCGCTGACCAACCTGGCCGCCGCCGATGTCGGCGAACTCGGCAAGGTCAAGCTTTCCGCCAACTGGATGGCGCCGTGCGGCGTGCCGGGCGAGGATGCCCGCCTGTTCGACACCGTCGCGGCGGTGTCCGAGTTGTGCAAGGCCATCGGCGTCTCGATCCCGGTCGGCAAGGATTCGCTGTCGATGCGCACAGCCTGGGAAGAGCAGGGCGAGAAGAAGCAGGTGGTGTCGCCGCTGTCGCTGGTCGTTACCTCGTTTGCCGCGGTCGACGACGTGCGCAGGACGAAAACCCCGCTGCTTGCCACCGATCAGGGCGAAACCGAACTGCTGCTGCTCGACCTCGGCCAGAACCGCCTCGGCGGCTCGGCGCTGGCGCAGGTCTATAACGCCACCGGCAGCGACGCGCCGGATGTCGACGATCCGGCCAAACTCAAGGGTCTGTTCGACGCCGTGCAGAAGCTGAACCGCGACGGCCTGCTGCTCGCCTACCACGACCGCTCCGACGGCGGCCTGTTCGTCGCCGCCTGCGAAATGGCCTTCGCCAGCCGCCGCGGCGTCTCGCTCGATCTCGACGGCCTCTGCTTCGACGGTGCCGCGCTCGACGTTGACGGCGCCGAAAAGCGCCCGAACCTGCTGGCCGGCCGCGATTTCGAGCACATCGTCCGCGCCTTGTTCAACGAGGAACTCGGCGCGCTGATCCAGATTCGCCGCGCCGACCGCGAAAAGGTCACGCCGATCCTGCGTTCCTTCGGCGTGCCTTACCATTTCGTCGGCATTCTGAACGATTGGGACGAAATCCGCGTCACCCGCAACGCCAAACGCGTGCTGCGCGAAAAGCGTGTCGACCTGCAGCGCGCCTGGTCCGAGACCAGCTACCAGATGCAGGCCATGCGCGACAATCCGAGCTGCGCCCGCCAGGAATTCGACCGCATCCTCGACACCAGCGACCCCGGCCTGACGCCGAAGCTGACTTTCGATCCGCAGGACGATTTCACCCAGGTCTATCAGGCCATCAGCGGCCGCCCGCGCATCGCCATCCTGCGCGAGCAGGGCGTCAACAGCCATTACGAAATGGCCGCCGCCTTCGACCGCGCCGGCTTTGCCGCGGTCGACGTCCATATGAGCGATATTTTGAGCGGCCGCGTCAGCCTCAGGGATTTCAAGGGCCTCGTCGCCTGCGGCGGCTTCTCCTATGGCGACGTGCTCGGCGCCGGCCTCGGCTGGGCGCGGACCATCCTGATGCACGACGGCTGCCGCGACGAGTTCGCCGCCTTCTTCAACCGCAAGGACACTTTCGCATTGGGTGTTTGCAACGGCTGCCAGATGATGAGCGCGCTGAAATCCATCATCCCCGGCGCCGACCACTGGCCGGCCTTCCGCCGCAACAAGGTCGAGCAGTTCGAGGCGCGCTTCGTGATGGCCGAAGTGCTCGATTCGCCGTCGCTCTTCTTCGCCGGCATGGAAGGCTCGCAGGTGCCGATCGTCGTCTCGCACGGCGAGGGCCGGGCGGTGTTCGCCAACGCCGCCGACCAGGCGAAATGCCTGTCCGCCGTGCGCTATGTCGACAACAAGGGCGAGCCGACCGAAGTCTATCCGTACAACCCGAACGGCTCGCCGGGCGGCCTGACCGCGGTGACCACGGCTGACGGCCGCTTCACGATCATGATGCCGCACCCCGAGCGCGTTTTCCGCACCGTGCAGATGTCCTGGCACCCGGAAAACTGGGGCGAGGATTCGCCTTGGCAGCGGATGTTCCGCAACGCGCGGCGCTGGGTGGGCTGAGCCTGCGGGAAATCGACGAGGGCGGCTGCGGCAGCCGTTGTTGCTTTCAACCCCGGCCAGACCGCCCGCAGCCTCGACCGGTTCAGCCCGGAGTACGGGTTATCCTGCACTGCCGGCGCCAGCAGGCGGGCGTCTGCAGCGCCTGGAGGTCATGGCTGGCGCCGCTGAAGATTTTCCGGGCGCGTTCCTCGCGCGCCAGTTCCTCCCGGCAGATTCCGGCGATCAGTTCGAACCATTTCTGGATCTGTTTCATGTTCTCGGCTCCTTGGCAAATGAGGCAGGAATGAGGTCCTGGAGCGGTTTCTTGCGACCGTAAGCCAAGTTTATCACAGAACTGTATGGATATACAGTCTTCGTATTTTCTCGAACCCAATGTAGTCTTTCAAATTGTCATCGCAAGGCAGGTGAAAGGAACATGCCCCGCGCCAAATCTCTCTGTCCCGGTATCATCGCAACCTACGTCGGCAGAAACCGCGGCAACAAGCGCAACGTCAGGGTCATCGCCGAAGCGGTTGCCGGAAGAATGGTGGTGGGAACATTGGTAAACAGGGGGTCCCGGTTCGCTTAACGATAAGGCGGGAGAACCTGAAACCGGTGCAGCCGCGCCTGTTCGATTAGAGGGTTCCTGAGGCAGGGTTCGGAGGGAGTGTCATGAATGAAATTCACATGCCGACCGAGTTGCTGTCGGGCGTTGCGGAGATGGATGATCAGCACGACCGGCTCTTCAACGAGATCGTGCAGGTCAAGTGCGCATTGCTCGAGGTTGCGGGCGATCACGCAGATGGCTTGGCGCTGCTTTCCCGTTTTGCCGAAGATCTCGTCGCGCATTTCGCATGGGAGGAGGAGGCCGCCAGGGCGGAGGGTATCGCGTTCGACGAGAGCCACTTCAAGGAGCATCGCAAGCTTACTGCCTTCATTCAAGCGAAGGTTGGCGAGGTCAGTCGCGGCGAATGCAATATTCCTGCACTCATGGTTTTCATGGAGCGCTGTTTCGAAAACCATGTCGCCCAGCATGACCTGAAACTCGGGCACGACCTGCAGGCGGCGCACGCTCCCCATTAGGCGATTGGCGTCCGGTTTGCCCGTCATTGGAGACCCTTGAGGTCCTGTGACGGGTGAGGGGGCACGGGCAAAAGTGCCTGGGCGTGATCCTGATCGCTGCCCGGAATCCACGGAAGTCTCGCTGCCGGGCGGCCTGGATCGTCACTGCCTGCGCCTTGCCTGGGGAATTCCGCATGCACCGGAATCAACGATGCCTTGCCCCGACCGGTGCGGATGAGCGCGGTGGGGCAGTTCCGCGCCAGGCGTGCGGCAAATGAAGGGCAACCAAACTACGGTATCATTACTGTTTCTGGCGAACCGCGGTTCGTCGTTTTGAACGTATCCGAAGGATTTTTCCTCTCATGTTTGACGCAGTTCGCAACAACAAGAAAATCGTCCAGATATTTCTGGCGCTGATCACGCTGCCGTTCGCCTTTTTCGGTGTCGATTCCTACGTGCGCAACGCGGGAACCGGGGACGCGGTGGCCAGGATCGGCGATGTCAAGATCAGTCAGCAGCAGTTCCAGCAGGCCGTGCGTGAGCAGCAGGAGCGCCTGCGGGCGCAGATGGGGCAGGTGGACCCAAAGATCCTCGATACCCCGGAAGCGCGCAAGGCGATACTCGATGACCTCGTTGACCAGCAGTTGCTGACGCTGGAAGCGGGCAAGAAAGGCCTGCTTACCAGCGACGGCGCGATCCGCAACACGATCGGCGGGATCGATGCCTTCAAGGTCGATGGAAAGTTTTCCCAGGAACGCTATGAAGCGGTGCTGCGCGGACAGGGAATGACGCCAGGCGGTTTCGAGGCGCGTCTGCGCCAGGATCTGACATTGCAACAACTGGCGACGGCGGTCGGCCAGTCCGGTGTCACGGCGCGTACCGTCAGCGACCGCATCATCGCGATGCAGGCGGAGAAACGCGACATTCAGGAATTCCGCTTGCCTCTCGACGCCTATCTCGACAAGGTCAAGCTGGCCGACGGCGCGGCGAAAAAATTCTATGACGACAACGGCAAGCAGTTCGAGGTGCCGGAGCAGGCCAGGGTCGAATTCGCCGTGCTGTCGATGGAAGGAGTCGGCGCCGCGCTTACGGTTTCCGATGCCGAGATCAAGGCCTGGTACGACGGGCACAAGGATCGCTTCCAGCAAGCGGAAGAGCGCCGCGCCAGCCACATCCTGATCGCCTCGGAAAAGATCGGCAAGGACAAGGCGCGGGCCAGGGCGGAAGATCTGCTCAAGGAAATGCAGAAGAACCCGACGGCCTTCGCCAGCCTCGCGAAGAAGAACTCGGACGACCCTGGTTCCGCCGGCAAGGGCGGCGATCTCGGCTTCTTCGGTCGCGGCATGATGGTCAAGCCGTTCGAGGAAGCGACCTTCGCACTCAAGGACGGCGAGATTTCCGGCATCGTCGAATCCGATTTCGGCTTTCACATCATCAAGCTGACCGGCATCCATGCCGCGAAGGAAAAGCAACTGGCCGACGTTCGCGGCGAGATCGAGGCCGAACTGAAGAAAGCCGCCGCTTCGCGCAAGTTCGCCGAGGCGGCCGAGGTCTTCAGTAACATGGTCTATGAACAGTCCGACAGCCTCAAGCCGGCCGCCGAAAGGTTCGGTCTCGCCGTAAAGCAGTCGGAATGGCTTGGGCGCCAGGCCAATCCGGCGAACGGACCGCTGGCCAACGAAAAGGTGCTGGCGGCGGTGTTCTCCGAGGATTCGGTCAAGAACCGGCGCAATACCGAAACGGTCGAGATTGCGCCGAATACGCTGGTCGCCGCGCGCATCGTCGACTACAAACCGGCGACGCTACAGCCCTTTGACAGCGTCAGGGACAGTATCGAGACCTTGCTCAGGCGTCAGGAAGCACAGGCACTGGCGCATAAGGAGGGTGAAACTCGTCTCGAGGCACTCCGCAAGGGCAACGACAGCCTCAAGTGGGGTGCGGTCAAGAGCGTTTCCCGCCTCGACCCGCGCCAGATCCCGCAGCCTGCGGCGCCGACCGTCTTCAAGATGGATACCTCCAAGCTGCCGGCCTACGCCGGCGTCGATCTGCCGGGCGCCGGCTACGCGCTGTTCAAGCTGGTCGGTGTCAATGCCGGTGATGCGCTCGACGATGCCCGCAAGCAGGCTCTCTTGCGTCAGTTGAACACGCTGGAAGCCCAGGAGGAGGTGCAGAGCTACCTTGCCGCACTACGCAGCCGTTACAAGGTGGAAATCAACAAGGCGGTGCTGGAAGCGAAGGACAAGTGAGCCGGCCGGGCGGGCGACAGCCGCCTGCCAGGCGCCGGAACAAGAACGCCGACCGGGTTGAGCCGGTCGGCGTTTTTTTGGTTTCTTGCCGGTCGACCGCAACAGCAGGTCAGCCGGGCAGCGGCTCCGCGTTGCCCAGCGCCGTGGTGTTCATGCCGCCATCGACGTAGAGGATCTCGCCGGTGATGCCGCTGGCCAGGTCCGAGAGCAGGAAGGCAGCGGCGTTGCCGACTTCGTCGATGGTGACGTTGCGGCGCAGCGGGGCGTGGTGCGCGTTGTACGCGAGCAGCTTGCTGAAGCTGCCGATACCGGACGCCGCGAGGGTCTTGATCGGGCCGGCCGATATGGCGTTGGCGCGAGTGCCCTCGGGGCCGAGGCTGAACGCCAGGTAGCGCGTCGCCGCTTCGAGGCTGGCCTTGGCCAGACCCATGGTGTTGTAGTTGGGCATGGTGCGCTCGGCGCCGAGATAGGAGAGGGCGAGCAGGGAGCCCTTGCGCGCCGTCATCATCGGCCGCGCGGCCTTGGCCAGCGCCGGATAGCTGTACGACGAAATCTCGTGGGCGATGCGGAAGGCTTCGCGCGAGATACCGTTGAGGAAATCGCCCTCGATGGCTTCGGTCGGCGCGTAGGCGATCGAATGGACGAGGCCGTCGAGGCCATCCCAGCGCTTGCCGAGTTCGACGAAAACATTGTCGATCTGCTCGTCGCTGCCGACATCGAGCGGAATGGTGATGTCGCTGGCGAATTCGCCGGCGAATTTCCTGATGCGATCCTCGAAACGCTCGTTCTGGTAGGTGAAGGCGAGTTGCGCGCCTTCACGGTGGCAGGCCCTGGCAATGCCGTAGGCGATGGAATGCTTCGACAGCAGTCCGGTGATCAGAATCTTCTTGTCGGCGAGAAAGCCCATTCGATGTTCTCCCAAGGGGTTCGACCCAAGGGAGGATTATATGCCATCACATGTTCGGATAGGTCGGCCCTTCGCCCCCCTGCGGCGTAACCCAGTTGATGTTCTGGGTCGGATCCTTGATGTCGCAGGTCTTGCAGTGCACGCAGTTCTGCGCATTGATCTGCAGGCGGGGATTGTTGCCCTGCTCGTCGCGCAGGATTTCATAGACGCCGGCCGGGCAGAAGCGCTGCTCCGGCGCGTCGTACATGGCCAGGTTGACCGTGATCGGCACCGCCGCATCCTTCAGTTGCAGATGGCAGGGCTGATCTTCCTCGTGGTTGGTGCTCGACAGGAAGACCGAGGACAGGCGGTCGAAGGTCAGCACGCCGTCCGGCTTGGGGTAGTCGATCTTCGGGCAATCGGCGGCGGGCTTAAGCTTGGCGTGATCCGGCGCCTTGTGGTGCAGGGTCCATGGCGCCCGGCCGCGCAGGACGACCTGGTCGATGCCGAACATGAGCGAGCCGAGTTTCATCCCCTTGCTCATCCACGGCTTGAAGTTGCGCGCCCGATAGAGTTCGTCATACAGCCAGCTGCTCCGGAAGGCTTCCGGGTAGGCGGCAAGTTCATCATGCTGGCGTCCGCCCCGAAGTGCATCGAAACAGGCCTCGGACGCGAGCATTCCCGACTTGATGGCGCAATGCGTTCCCTTGATCCGCGCGGCGTTGAGGAAGCCGGCATTGTCGCCGATCAGGACGCCGCCCGGGAAAACGAGTTTGGGCAGCGACTGGATCCCGCCGGCGGTCAGGGCGCGGGCCCCGTAGGCGACGCGTTTGCCGCCCTCGAGAAACTTGCGGATTTCCGGATGCGTCTTGTAGCGCTGGAATTCATCGAACGGTGACAGGTGGGGGTTGGTATAGCCGAGGCCGACGACGTAACCGACCGCGACCTGGTTGTTTTCGAGGTGGTACAGGAAGCCGCCGCCGTAGGTGTCGGGCTCCATCGGCCAACCACCGCTATGGACGACGAGGCCAAGCTGGTGATTCTCGGGCTTGATGTCCCACAGCTCCTTGATGCCGATGCCGTAGGTCTGCGGGTCGGCGCCGGCATTCAGGTTGAATCTTTCGAGGAGCTGCTTGCCCAGGTGACCGCGGCAGCCCTCGGCAAAGAACGTGTACTTGCCATGCAGTTCCATCCCCATCTGGAAATTCGGCCCCTCGCTGCCGTCATGCAGACGCCCCATGTCGCCGGTGGCGACGCCCTTGACCGATCCGTCGGCGGTGAACAGCACTTCGGCTCCGGCAAAGCCGGGGTAGATCTCGACGCCCAGCGCCTCGGCCTGCTCGCCGAGCCAGCGGCAGAGATTGCCGAGCGAAATGACGTAGCAGCCATCGTTGTGGAAACAACTCGGCAATAGGCTGTTGGCAACCTTCCGGGCGCCCGTTTCAGTGAGAATGAAGAAACGGTCTTCGCTGACCGGCGCGTTGAGCGGAGCGCCGTCCTGCTTCCAGTTGGGCAGAAGCTCGGTCAGCGCACCGGGGTCGAGAACCGCCCCGGAAAGAATGTGGGCGCCGATTTCCGCACCTTTTTCGATCAGGCAGACCGAAATCTCCCCGCCCTTTTCCGCTGCCAGCTGCTTGAGACGAATTGCCGAGGCCAGTCCGGCGGGGCCGCCGCCGACAATGACAACGTCAAATTCCATCGCTTCGCGTTCCATCATGTCTCCTCGTCAGTTCCTTGTCGCGTCGTGGGCAATACGGTACAGTATGGTGTCTTTTTTTTCAACCCTT
>WBZP01001311.1_pt1 | contig 31112 bp, 24 predicted proteins | sample 5204301 | NCBI WGS metagenome assembly WBZP01 (sample SAMN12412401, study PRJNA552823) | activated sludge metagenome | isolation source: activated sludge from nitrification reactor of wastewater treatment plant... | place: USA: Pennsylvania | collected 2017 | reverse complement strand
CCGCCACCAGACATCGGGGCTGACTCGTGTCGCTGCCACGGCGGCGGAGAACACCTCACCGCCTACGCCCTCGACGAACTGCTCCACCACCTCCTCACCGCCGCCTGAACCCGAACCCACCGATCGGTGGAACCAGGATCAGTGCTGGACGATCCAGGCGGCCACGATGCCGCTGCCGTTGATCGCCCAGTGCAGGAGCACGGGTGCGACCAGGCTGCCCGAGCGGTTCCTCAACCAGGTGAAGCCCAGTCCGGCCACCGCGGTGGCCGCCACGCTGCCGGCGATCGCGACGGGGACACCCAGGCCGAAGGGCAGGGCCTTCAGCGCCGTGTTGCTCGCCGCCAGGTCGAGCGACGGCAGCACGTGCCACAGCCCGAACAGGGTCGCGGCCGCCACGTCGCCGCGCACCGCCCAGTTCCGACGGTGGGCGAAGCGCCTCCGGAACATCGCCGGCAGGACGCCGCGGAACATCGTCTCCTCCGCCAGGACCGTGCCGAACGGGATCTCGACCAGGGCGTAGGTGGCGAGACCTCCCAGCGACAGCCCGGCCGCCCGGTCGTCCTGGAACAGCTCGCGGGTCAGCGGCAGCAGGGCGCCGACGGCTGTCGTGCCCACCACCGCCGTCGCGGCCAACCCGCCCCAGAGGAGACCGGAGCGGATCCGGTCCGGTGCCAGGCCGAGCTCGCGGGGAGTCGTCCGGCCCCACCGTCGGGCCACCCACACCAGGGCTCCCGCCACGCCGATGTTCCAGGGGATGTACGCCCAGGACGGAAGGACCTCGTTGGCGATGACGTTCGAACCGACCAGGACGCCGACGACGCCCAGGAGCGGGCCGGTCTCGGGATTCGCGTGCGCGGGCCGGTGCGACAGCGGGTCCCACCACAGCGGTCCCCCGTGGTCGTGGGGCGCGGCACGTCCCGTCGGCGGGGGGTCGCCCCCGGTGATCGCGTCGTGGCCCACCCCGCGGCCGCTCAGCCGCCGATGCCGGCCTTGCGCAGCCACGCCGGACCCGCGGTGCGTCCGTCGCGGACCGGGCCGCCAGCCGCGGTGGCAGCGTCGGAGCCCGCCGACGCGTCGCCGTCCTCGGTGCCCTTGGCGCGCGCGGCGCGCTCCTTCTCGAGTCGACGCAGTTGGACCTCGACCGCGGTGAGCTGCTCCTCGGAGTAGGGGAGGCGGTAGCCCTCGGCGACGAAGCGGGCGGTGTCGGCCCGGTAGTCGTGGCCGGTGGAGCGGAACTCGCCCGGCTCGTTGCGCATCGCGTTGGCGGCGTCGATCAACGTCTGCAGGAACGTGACCACCGGGAACCAGCGCTGCCCCGCGGGCACGTTGCGGCCGCGGGGCTCGCCCAACCAGTCCGGCGGCCGGAACAGGATCGACGGGTCGACGTGGGTGATCGGGTCGTTGTCGTGGCTGAGCTGGACCACCCGCAGGGCGTCACGGTCGGCGGGGGTGAGGCGTTCGAGCTCCTCCCAGCGGTCGAACACGCCGACGGTTCCGGGCGGAGTCATGGCCCCGGGGCGGTCCAGGCCGGCCTTGGACCAGCGGGCCAGGTGGGGCATGCCGAACCACAGCGCCCGGCTGATGCTGTAGGAGTCGAAGCCGTCGATCCCGGACTTCATGACCACGTCCGACGACGACCAGGCGCCCAGGCTCTCGCCGAAGACCAGGACCTCGGGCCGGTCCTCGGGGGCCATGCCCTGGAGTCGCTGGTGCACGCCGAGGGCCAGGGTGCGGAACTGGCGACGCCCCTGACGCACCTTCTGCAGCGACAGGAACGACGGGTAGCGGCCGTACTGGACGCACACCGTGGCGATGTCGCCCCGGGCGAAGAACTCGGTGGCCTCCTGCACGGTGTGGTCGACCCAGCCGGTGCCGGTGGGGGAGACCAGGAGCAGGTACTTCCGGTCGTAGGCGCCGGTCCGTTCGAGCTCGGCGAGAGCGGTCTCGGCCCTCGACGACGAGTGGATCGGGTGGTCGTTGAAGCCGATGTAGATGCGGATGGGGGTCCGGGCCCCGGACTCGTCGAGGGTCTCGTCGATCAGATCCGGGTCCACCGAGTCGAGCACGAACCGACGGCCCTGCTGTCCGAGCTCCTCGAAGGACGCCAGGCTCTCGGGAGACCCCGACACCAACGGATCGGTGGGAGCCTGCGAGTAGCCGGGGTCGATCTTCTCGTTGGAGCGGCCGATGTAGGAGATGCCGGCCCAGTACAGGCCCGTCGTCGCTCCGGCCCACAGCCCGGCGTTGACGCCCCGGGCCAGGAGGTTGCGGGTGATGCCAGGCCCGAAGTAGCGGATCCACCCGCGGCGGGTCAGCTTGAACGATGCCCCCAGGCCGGTGCCGACAGCGGTGACCGCCGCGGTGTTCAGCATGGTCTGCGGCAGCGTGAGCGACAGCTGATCGAAGTCGTCGGTGAAGAAGGATCGCCGCTCGGTGAGGAAGCGGCGCGACGCGTACGCGGCGAAGCCGACCGACACCCCGGTGGTGATGCCGAGGCGGCGCAGGCTCCGCACGTTGTCGGACTCGCCGGTGTCCAGCTTGGACAGCACGTCGTAGAGGGCGCCACCGGCGGCTCCGAACTGCAGCAGCTCGCCGGTGAGGCGGGAGACCCCGGCGGGCCATCGCTGGTCGTCGGGGTCCGGGACGGCGGCCAGCGCGTTGCCGCCGGCGACCAGAGCGGCGCGGGCCACCAGGCGGGCGGTCAGCGAGTCGCTGCCGAAGGTCACCCGGTCGGTCAGCCGTTCGACGACCTTGCTGACCTTGCGGGCGGTCAGGATCGACAGTGCGCTGACCACGCCCTGGTGCAGCGAGGTGCGCGGCATCAACGACGGCTGCACCGAGCGGATGAAGTTCGTGGTCTCGAGCGGTGCGCCCGGCGACGACGTCACCGGTGACACGAGCGACAGCACCGACTCGACTCGGGACACGGCCGCTGATCCGGCGGGTACGCCGACCTCCTCGAGATCGGCGGTCCCGGTGGCGGGGAGGTCACTCGAGGTGGGCTCCGCGGACGCTCCGGCGGTGGTGCTGTCGGTCATGGCCGAGAGCCTACGGGGAGCGTCGCATGCTTCGGCTCACCCGATCGGAGTGAGTCGGGACGGCGAGATTCGAACTCGCGGCCCCCGGCTCCCAAAGCCGGTGCGCTACCAGGCTGCGCCACGTCCCGTGAGCGCCGACACTACCCGGACCGCGGCAGGGCCGGCGCCGGCGATGGGAACCGTCGATCGGCGCCGTTGTAGGCTCTCGCCCCTGTGAAAGCCACGCTCGAACCCGTTCCCGACACCCCCGACCTGGAACCCAAGGTCAAGCTCACCGTCCAGGTGGAGGAGGTCGAGCTCGAGCCGGCCATCGCCGCGGCCTGGAAGGAGATCGCCAAAGAGGTGAAGATCCCCGGGTTCCGCCCCGGCAAGGCCCCCCGCTCCCTGATGGAGAAGCAGATCGGATCCGGCTACGCCCGGGCCGAGGCGCTCAACCGGGCCATCCCCGAGTTCTACGGCGAGGCGATCATCGAGAACGACGTGGACGTCATCGCCCAGCCCGAGCTCGACATCACCGACGGCGAGGAGTCCGGCGACGTCACCTTCACCGCAGTCGTCGGCGTCCGTCCCTCCATCAACATCGCCGGCTACGGCAGCCTGCGGGTCGAGGTCCCCAGCCCCGAGGTGGCCACCGAGGACATCGACGCACAGATCGACCGGATCCGCAGTCAGTACGGCGAGCTCGAAGTGGTCGAGCGTGCCGCGGCCAGCGACGACTTCGTCACCGTCGACATCTCCGGCACCCAGGACGGCGAGGAGGTCGACGGCCTCACCGCGGACGACTACCTGTACCGGGTCGGCTCGGGGATGATCGCCTCGGAGTTCGACGAGAACCTCCTCGGCGCCTCGGCCGGTGACGTGGTCGAGTTCACCGCCGAGCACCCCGACCCCGAACAGGACGACGTCGACTTCCGCGTCGTGGTCAAGGAGGTCAAGGAGCGGGTGCTGCCCGAGCTGACCGACGAGTGGGTCGCCGAGGCGACCGAGTTCGAGACCGTGGAGCAGATCACCGACGACGTGCGCTCACGCCTGGCCGAGGGCGCCGAGAACCGCACCCGGGGGGCGGTGCGGACCGGGGTCGTCACCGAGCTGACCCAGCTCGTCGACGAAGAGATCCCCGAGTCGCTGGTCTCCGCAGAGATGTCGTCTCAGCTGCAGAACGTCATCATGCGACTGCAGCAGCAGGGCATCGGCCTGGACGACTACCTGCGGGTGATCGGCCAGGACCAGGACGAGTTCCTTTCCGGGCTGAAGGAGAGCGCCGTCGACGGCGTCAAGGCCGACCTTGCGCTGCGGGCCGTCGTGGCCGCCGAGCAGATCGTCGCACCCGAGGACGAGGTCGACCACGCCATCGAGCACATGATCGGCGACGCCGACATCTCGCTCGACGACGCCCGTGAGCAGCTGCGCCGGGGCGGTCAGCTCTCCGAGCTGCGCTCGGACCTGGCCGTCCAGAAGGCGATCGACTGGCTGGTCGAACACGCCGAGGTGGTGGATCCTGATGGCAACGCCATCGACGAGCGGTTCCTGCAGCCGCTCGAGCACGACCATGACCACGACGACCACGATCACGGCGATCACGATCACGACTGATCGCCGGGCGGGCGCGGTAGCGTGGATCCCCACCCGGACGGGTCGACCAGCGTCGGCCCCGCAGCACCACCAGGAGCCGATCGAGTGCCCCCCATCCAGCCGCAGAGCTACCTCGTCCCCAACGTCATCGAGCAGACGAGCCGGGGTGAGCGCTACTCGGACCTGTACTCGCGCCTGCTGCGCGAGAACATCATCTTCCTCGGCACCCCGATCGACGACGCCGTCGCCAACCTGATCTGCGCGCAGCTGCTGTTCCTCGAGTCGGAGAACCCCGACAAGGACATCAGCATCTACATCAACTCGCCGGGCGGCGACATCAACGCGCTGATGGCCATCTACGACACCATGCAGTACATCCGGCCCGAGATCACGACCCTGTGCTTCGGACAGGCCGCCTCGGCGGCCGCGGTGCTGCTGGCCGCGGGGACCCCGGGCAAGCGCCTGGCCCTGCCCAACGCCCGGGTGCTGATCCACCAGCCCTACGCGCAGTCCGGCTACGCGCAGGTGTCGGACCTGGAGATCGCCGCCAACGAGATCATCCGGTTGAAGGAGACCCTCGAGCAGGTGCTCAGCCGCCACACCGGCCAGTCGGTGGAGAAGATCTCCAAGGACACCGACCGCGACTACGTCATGACCGCGGCCGAGGCCAAGGAGTACGGCATCATCGACGAGGTCATCGAAGCCCGTGACCGGGTCGACAACAGCGGTCCCATCGCGGCGATCCGCTGACGGATCGGGCACAATGGTTCCCCACGACGGGCCGCTCCCCGTCGTGACCACAGGTTCGAGCACGCTCGACGCACCCCGGAAGGAGCCCGGTGGCCAAGTTCGGTGACGGAGGAGAGCTCCTCAAGTGCTCGTTCTGCGGCAAGTCGCAGAAGCAGGTCAAGAAGCTCATCGCGGGCCCCGGCGTCTACATCTGCGACGAGTGCATCGACCTGTGCAACGAGATCATCGAGGAGGAGCTCGCCGAGACCGGCGACCTGGTCCTCGAGGAGCTGCCCAAGCCGGCGGAGATCTTCGAGTTCCTCGACGACTTCATCGTGGGTCAGGACCGGGCCAAGAAGATCCTCTCGGTCGCGGTCTACAACCACTACAAGCGGGTGCAGCACGGCGCCACCCGCTCCGGCCCCGACGAGGTCGAGCTGGCCAAGAGCAACATCATGCTCATCGGGCCGACCGGGTGCGGCAAGACGCTGCTGGCCCAGACGTTGGCCCGCATGCTCAACGTGCCGTTCGCCATCGCTGACGCCACCGCTCTCACCGAGGCCGGCTACGTCGGCGAGGACGTCGAGAACATCCTGCTCAAGCTGATCCAGGCTGCCGACTTCGACGTCAAGAAGGCCGAGACCGGCATCATCTACATCGACGAGATCGACAAGGTCGCCCGCAAGTCCGAGAACCCGTCGATCACCCGTGACGTCTCCGGTGAGGGCGTCCAGCAGGCGTTGCTCAAGATCCTCGAGGGCACCACCGCCTCGGTGCCGCCGCAGGGCGGGCGCAAGCACCCCCACCAGGAGTTCATCCAGATCGACACGACGAACATCCTGTTCATCTGCGGCGGTGCGTTCGCCGGGCTGGACAAGATCGTCGAGCAGCGGGTGGGCAAGAAGGGCATCGGCTTCGGTGCCGAGGTGCGCTCCGTCACCGAGCGTCGCGAGGGCGACCTGTTCGCCCAGGCCCTGCCCGAGGACCTGCTCAAGTTCGGGCTCATCCCCGAGTTCGTCGGACGGCTCCCCGTCCTCGGCGTGGTCGACAACCTCGACCGCGAGGCCCTGATCCAGATCCTGGTCGAACCCAAGAACGCGCTGGTCAAGCAGTACCGCAAGTTCTTCGAGCTCGAAGAGGTCGACCTGGAGTTCACCGACGCCGCCCTGGCAGCGGTGGCCGACCAGGCCCTGGCGCGGGGCACCGGCGCCCGTGGCCTGCGGGCCATCCTCGAGGAGGTGCTCCTCGGCGTCATGTACGAGCTGCCGTCGCGCAGCGACGTCAGCAAGGTCGTCGTCGACGAGGACTCCGTGCTCGAGAAGGTCAACCCGACCCTGGTTCCCCGTTCGGGCAAGCCTCGGTCGAGCCGGCCGCGCCGCGCCGCGTCCTGAGCCGACTCCCTCGTCCGGCCGTTCAGTCGTTCCCCGATCGACCTGACCCGTGGGCATCATCGAATCGCTGGCGTGGCTCGACTCCCACCTGGACCACGAGTCCAGCTCGGCGGGCATCGCCGCCGGTCAGGTCGACGGCCTCGACCTGACCGCCATGAGCGAGCTGATGGCGCTGCTCGGCGACCCGCAGCTCGACGTGCCGACCATCCACGTCACCGGCACCAACGGCAAGGGGTCGGTGACGGCGATGATCGTGGGGCTGCTTCAGGCTCACGGCCTGAGCGTCGGCAGCGCCACCAGCCCCCACCTGGAGCGGATCAACGAACGCCTCCGTCGTGACGGGGAGCCGATCGACGACCAGACGCTGTCGGAGGTGCTCGACGGGATCCGCTCCGTCGAGCCGCTCCTGTCGGTGCGGCCCTCCTGGTTCGAGCTGGTGACCGCCGCGTCGCTGCGCTGGTTCGCCGAGGCGCCGGTCGACGTCGCTGTGGTCGAGGTCGGTCTGCTGGGCCGCTACGACGCCACCAACGTGGTCCGTTCCCAGGTGGCGGTCGTGACCGGCATCGGCGGCGACCACACGGACTTCGCCCCCGGCTGGGAGCTGGCCGTCGCGGGCGAGAAGGCCGGGATCATCGAGCCCGACGCCCCCGCGGTGCTGGGTCGGATGACGCCGGAGCTGCGCGAGGTGTTCCGCGCCGAGGGCCCCGCGTCGCTGGTGGCCGAGGACGTCGACTTCGAGGTGCTCGCCAGTCGGCCCGCCGTGGGTGGTCGCCTGGTCGACGTCGCCGGGGTGCACGATCGCTACGACGAGATCTTCCTGCCGTTGCACGGCTCGGTGCAGGCCCACAACGCCGCGGTCGCCGTCGCCGCGGTCGAGTCGTTCTTCGACCGGGCGCTCGAGGTCGACCTCGTCCGTGACGGCCTGGCCCTGGTCCGCCTGGAGGGCCGGGTCGAGGTGGTGTCGCACCAGCCGTTGGTCGTGCTCGACGGGGCCCACAACCCCGACGCGTTGAACGCGCTCGGAGCCACCCTCGACGAGGAGTTCTCCACCGTCGGATCTCGGGTGGTCGTGCTCGGCCTGCTCGCCGGTCGTGATCCCGATGCCGCGGTCGCCGCGGTGCGCTCGCTGCGGCCCGACCTGGTCGTGTGCACGTCGGCGGACGCGGGGGAGCGGGCGCTGGAGCCCGCAGCGCTGGCCGAGGCGTGCGAGCGGGCCGGTCTGGCCGCGCAGGTCGAGCCGTCGCCGACCGAGGCGGTGCGCCGGGCGGTCGGTCAGGCCCAGGAGGAGGACATGGTGGTCGTCACCGGGAGCTTCCGCTTGATCGGCCCCGCCCGTGCCGCCGTCGCCGCCGCGCTCTCCTGACCGCCGCGCTCCTGACCCCAGCGCGCAGCTTTGTCCCGCACAGACGCGGTGATCACCGCGTCTGTGCGGGACAAAGCCTGGTCTTGAGGGGCGTCAGGCGAAGTTCGGGAACCAGAGGCCGATCTCGCGGGCCGCGGACTCGGTGCCGTCGGAGCCGTGGACCAGGTTCTCGTTGGTCGTGGTGGCGAAGTCGCCGCGGATCGAGCCGGGCTGGGCGTCCTCGACCTTGGTCTTGCCGATCAGGGTCCGCATCAGGTGCCAGGTGCCGTCGTCGGGTCCCTCGACCACCATCGCCACCACGGGTCCGCGGGTGAGGAACGTGACCAGCTCCCCGAAGAACGGCTTGTCGGCGTGCTCCTCGTAGTGGGCCTGGGCCAGAGAGGTGTCGGGGACCCGCAGGTCCATGGCGACGATCCGCAGCCCCTTGCGCTCGATGCGGGCGATGATCTCGCCGACCAGCCCCCGCTCGACGGCGTCGGGCTTGCACATGATGAAGGTCCTGGTCACAGCGGGTGCGCTCCTGGGGAATCGTGTCGGGGGTGGGTCCGGAGGCCGACGAGGGCGATCTCCGGAGGCCGAAGGCTAGGAGCGCGACCTGCACGCGGGCGAACCCGGCTGTGGGCCTGCACCGCGCAGCGACATGGGCCACTGGTCGAAACGGCTCGGACTCGGTAGGGTCATTGCAGTTCTGTTGCGGAGCTGAGTCCCGTGGAGTCGCCCCCTCCACAGCACTCTCCGCGTCAACCCGTTCCCTCCACGTAGTCTCCGAGGACCAATGGCACGGTTCAACTCGTCGTTCCTGGGCCGCGACATGGCGGTCGATCTGGGCACCGCCAACACGCTCGTCTACGTGCGCGGAGAGGGCATCGTCCTGTGCGAGCCCTCGGTGGTCGCCGTGCAGGTCAAGGACGGCCGCGCCGTCGCGGTCGGCACCGAGGCCAAGCGGATGATCGGCAAGACCCCGGCGCACATCCAGGCCATCCGTCCGCTCAAGGACGGCGTGATCTCGGACTTCGAGGTCTGCGAGACCATGCTGCGCTACTTCATCCAGCAGGTGCACAGCAGCCGGTTCTCCAAGCCCCGCATGATCATCTGCGTGCCCTCGGGCGTCACCGGCGTCGAGCAGCGCGCCGTGCAGGACGCTGCGGAGTTCGCCGGGGCCCGCAAGCCGGCCCGGATCATCGAGGAGCCGATGGCCGCCGCCATCGGTGCCGGACTGCCGGTGCACGAGCCGACCGGGAACATGATCGTCGACATCGGCGGTGGCACCACCGAGGTCGCCATGATCTCGCTCGGCGGCGTGGTCACCAGCCAGTCGGTGCGCGTCGGCGGCGACGAGCTCGACGACGCGATCATCCAGTACATCAAGAAGGAGTACAGCCTGGCGCTCGGCGAGCGCACCGCCGAGGTCGTCAAGATGGAGCTGGGATCCGCCTGGGAGCTCGAGCAGGAGCTCCAGGCCGAGATCCGCGGCCGCGACCTGGTCACCGGCCTGCCCAAGACGATCGTCACCTCGACCCACGAGATCCGCGAGGCGATCGAGGAGCCGGTCTCCTCCATCGTCGACGCGGTGAAGGTCACGCTCGACAAGACCCCGCCCGAGCTGGCCGCAGACGTGATGGAGCGCGGCATCGTGCTCGCCGGGGGCGGTGCCCTGCTCAAGGGCCTCCCCACCCGGCTGGCCCAGGAGACGGGCATGCCGATCCGCATCGCCCCCCGGCCGCTCGAGGCCGTCGCGCTCGGCTCGGGCATGGCGCTCGAGGAGTTCCCGGCGCTGGAGCAGGCCGGCTTGTTCTCCTCGCACCGCGACTGACCCCGGTGCGCACCGTCGAGACGCGACGTCGCTCGCGGTACGTGCTGCTCGTCCTCAGCCTGCTGGCGGTCACCCTGATCACGCTCGACTCCCGAGGCGTCGGGGTGTTCGACGGCATCCGCAACACCGCCGGTGACGTGTTCGCCCCGGTGGGAGACGCGTTCGCGTGGGTGACCAGCCCGATCAGCAACGCCTGGGGCGGGATGACCGACTACGACGACCTGAAGGCCGAGAACGAGCGGTTGCGTCAACGGGTCGACGAGCTCGAGGGGGGAGAGGCCGAGGCCGCCAACGCGGTCGAGCAGCTCGAGCGGCTCCAGGAGCAGATGCAGATCGACTTCGTCGGTGACATCCCGACCCAGATCGCCCGCATCGCCACCGGGCCGTACTCGAACTTCGACACCTTCCGCACCGAGATCGACAAGGGGTCCGACGCCGGGCTGGCCGTCGGCATGCCGGTCGTGACCCGCGCCGGACTCGTGGGCCGGCTGGAGCGGGTCAGCCGCACCCGGTCGGTGGTGCAGCTCGCCACCGACCCCGACTTCGCCATCGGCGTGCGCCTGGCCAGCACCCAGGACATCGGCCTGGGTCACGGCGGCGGGGACTCGAACCGCTTCGTGGTCGACCGGGGCATCGACGTCGGCGACCCGGTCGAACCCGGCGAGGTGGTGCTGACCAGCGGACTCGACGACTCGGTCATGCCCAAGGACATCCCGATCGGCCTGGTCGACAAGGTCCGACCCGACGAGAACACCGGCATGCAGCTGCTGCTGGTCGACTACGCGGTCGACTTCTCCCAGCTCGACGTCGTCCAGGTGCTCAAGTGGACGCCGCCGCGGTGACCGGCCCGGCGGCCCGACGGCCATGACCGACGGGAGATCCCTCATCCGCTGGGTGCTGGTCGTGTCGGTCGCCGCGGTCCTGCAGATCGGCCTGGCCACCCAGGTCCGCGTCGCCGGGGTCCACCCCGACCTGCTCCTGCTCGTGTCGATCTGCGCCGGGATCACCTCGGGCCCGGGAACCGGCGCCGGGGTCGGGTTCGCATGCGGGCTGGTCCTCGACCTGTTCGTCCCCGGCCGCTTCGGCGTCACCGCTCTCGCGTACCTCCTCGCCGGCTACGGCTCCGGGCTGGCCGGCGACGCGGTGGCTCGACCCACCCGGGCGATCTCGGTGGGGCTCGTCGCGGCGGCCAGCGCGGCGGGGGTCCTGCTCTACGCCGCCATCGGCCAGTTGCTGGGACAACGCTCATTGTCCGACCCGCGGCTCGGCGCCATCGTCGGTATCGTCACAGCGTTCAACGCGGTGCTCGCGCTCCCGGTGCTGGCGGTGTGCCGGTGGGCGCACCCGGAGGACACCCGCCTCCGCCTCCGTTGAGCGCACGCCGCCCGATCACCCGTTCCCCATGTCGCACCGACCCCCGAGCCCGCTGCGGGCCCGCTCCTGATGGACACCGATTCCCGACAGGTCCGCCTCAGCGCCCTGGGCATCGTGGCGTTGTCGCTGTTCCTCGCCCTGTTCGTCCGGCTCTGGTTCCTGCAGGGCATCGACCGCCAGAAGTTCGAGGTGGCCTCCGCCTCCAACCGTCTCCGCGTCATCCACGAGGAGGGTCCCCGGGGTCGGATCCTGGACCGCAACGGCAAGGTCATCGTCGACAACCGGACCTCGCGGGTGGTCGCCCTGGACCGCGAGCCGCTGCGCAAGATGGACGACGACGAGCGCAACGCCCACTTCGAGGAGCTGGCCCGGACCATGACCGAGCTGGGTCGGCCCACCAAGGTGGCGCTGATCCAGAAGCGCTACGACGACAAACGCTACGCCCCCCAGGAGTACGTCCCGATCGTCGAGGACGTGACCGAGGAGGTCGAGATCCACCTGTCGGAGCGCGCCGAGCGGTTCCCGGGCGTGGTGGTGGAGACCCGATCGGTGCGCTCCTACCCCTACGGATCGCTGGCCGGGCAGGTCCTCGGCTACGTCGGCGAGATCAACGAGAAGGAGCTCGTGGCCAAGGGCGGGACCCTGCCCGCCGGGGTGACCACGACGGATCCGCCCGAGACGACCACGACCACCCCGGGAGTTCCACCCAAGCCGTACCAGCCCGGAGACCTGATCGGTAAGTCTGGGGTGGAGCGCTCCTACGAGGACTACCTGCGCGCCGTGCCCGGCAACCGCACCATCGAGGTCAACGCCAAGGGCGACCTCATCGACGTGGTCAAGCGGGAGACGCCCCGCGCCGGCGACGACGTCTGGTTGAGCATCGACATCGACCTGCAGGCCGAGGCGGAGCGCCTGCTCGCTGCCAAGGTCGACTCGCTGCGGGGTCGCACCGACAAGACCGGAGCGCGCTTCAACGCACCGCAGGGCTCGGTGGTCATCCAGGAGCCGACCACGGGTCAGATCCTGGCCATGGCCAGCTACCCGCCGTTCGACCCGTCGAGCACCGTCAACGGGATCTCGTCCGAGCTGTGGGCGCAGCTCAACGACAGCGCCAACGGCCAGCCGCTGTACAACTGGGCGCTGCAGGGCATGTACGCCCCCGGATCGACCTTCAAGCCGTTCACGGCGTTCGCGGCGATGTCGAGCGGGCTGCTGCCGACCGGCAACGAGTCCTACGTCGACAACGGCGTGTACAAGCTCAAGGCCTGCAAGGGCACCAAGTGCGAGTTCCGCAACGCGGGGGGTACCCCGCACGGTCGGGTCAACGTGCCGCGGTCGCTCACGGTGTCCTCCGACGTCTACTACTACCGGATCGGCGAGCAGTTCTGGGTGGGCCGCGACCGCTTCGGCGACACCCCGATCCAGGACGCGGCGGCCAAGTTCGGCATCGGGTCGCCGACCGGGATCCGCCTGCCCGGCGAGAACTCCGGACGGCTCCCCACCCCCGCGGCGCGCAAGGAGGCCTACGAGGCCAACCCCGGCAAGTTCGCCACCGGCGACTGGCGCACCGGCGACAACATCATCACCTCGATCGGCCAGGGCGACGTGCTCGTCACGCCGCTGCAGCTGGTCGACGCGTACGCCACCCTCGCCAACGGCGGCACCCGCTACCGGCCCCAGATCGTCTCCAAGGTGACCCGCATCAAGGACGCGGCGCTGCCTCCGGGTCAGGAGGGCAACTTCGACGTGGTGACCACGGTGGAGCCCGAGGCGCTCGGCAAGGTCGACATGACCCCCCAGCAGCACGGTCAGATCGTCAGCGGGCTCGTCGGCGTGACCCAGAGCGGCGAGGGCACCGCAGCGGCGTCGTGGCGGGCGAGCCCCACCGCGTGGCCGATGGCGGGCAAGACCGGCACCGCCCAGGTGAGGGGCAAGGCAGACACCGCCCTGTTCGCGGGGTGGGGCCCGACCGGACCCGGCGCGGTGCCGCAGTACGCCATCAGCGTCGTGGTGCCCGAGGCGGGCTTCGGTGGCGACGTGGCCGCCCCGCTCGCGTTCCGGATCCTCCAGCCGCTCAGCCACGGCCAGCTGACCCCGGCGTGCACCGTGGTGGACCGCGCCGCCTGCGACATGGCGGCGCTCGCCGCGAACCAGGCCAGCCAGTCCGACGTGGGATCCGGAGGACCCGGCTGATGACCCGCACCCTCACCCCGTCGGGCGACCGGTTCCGCTCCACCGACCTGACCGCGCCGTGGCGTCACGTCGACACCGTGCTGCTCGGCGTGGTGGTGCTGATCGTGGTCACGGGGACCGCGATGGTCTACAGCGCCACGCGCAACCTCGCCGGCGGCTCCGGATACATGGTCCGCCAGGGCCTGTTCGTCGTGCTGGGAGCGGGGTTCATGGTGGGCATCTCGCTGATCGACTACCGCCGCATCGCGGACTGGTGGCAGGTGATCTACGGGCTGTCGCTGATCGGCATGGCCGGGATCTTCACCCCGCTCGGCGCGGTGGTGAACGGCACCAAGGGGTGGTACCGCTTCGGGCCGTTCTCGCTGCAGCCCGCCGAGTTCGCCAAGCTCGGGGTGATCCTGGCGGTGGCCGCCTACCTGAGCCAGAGCGACCGGGTCGACCTGCGGCGCCTGGCCGTCGCCCTCGGCCTGTTCGGCGTTCCGACCGTCATGACGTTGCTGCAGCCGGACCTGGGGTCCGCGCTGGTGTTCATCGTGATCGCCCTGGGCATGCTCGTCGTCGGCGGTGTGCAGATGCGTCACCTGCTGGTGCTGGTCGCCCTCGGACTGGTGGCGGTGCTCGGCATCTTGAACTCCGGCACCCTCGACCAGTACCAGAAGGACCGCCTCACGTCGTTCGTGACCCCCGACGGCCAGTCCTACAACGTCAGCCAGGCCCAGCAGGCGATCGGATCGGGCGGGCTGACCGGCTACGGGTTCACCAAGGGCCCCCAGACCCGGGGCGGCTACGTGCCCGAGCAGGAGACCGACTTCATCTTCACCGTGGCCGGTGAGGAGCTCGGCTTCGTCGGTGCCGGCGCGCTGGTGGTCCTGCTGGGTCTGATGGTGTGGCGGGTGTGGCGCAACGCCCAGCTGGCCGGCGACACGCTCGGGACCCTGATCTGCGTCGGCATCATGTCGATGATGCTGTTCCACATCTTCGAGAACATCGGCATGACGCTCGGGATCATGCCGGTGACGGGCATCCCGCTGCCGTTCGTCTCCTACGGCGGGTCGTCGATGATGACCTCGTTCGCCGCAGTGGGCCTGGTGCAGTCGGTCCACATGCACCGCTACGCCTGACCGCCCGGGGAGCGGTTCCGTCCCCCGGTCCCGCCGTCGGTACACTTGGCCCACCATGACCGCCCACCTGGCCGACCCCCGAGGGGGGCCTCCTGACGCGGGTGGCTCCCTGTGGGACCGCCTGGAACCGCTGCTGCACCGGGTCCAGAAGCCGGCTCGCTACATCGGCTGCGAGGACGGCGCCGCCACCCTCGACTGGTCCGGCGCCGGCCCCACCAGCCCGGTCGTGGCGTGGTTGATGACCTATCCCGACACCTACGAGATCGGTCTGCCCAACCAGGGCCTGCAGATCCTCTACGAGATCCTCAACGAGCGGCCCGACGCCCTGGCCGAGCGGTCCTACGCCCCGTGGATCGACCTCGAGGCCGAGATGCGCGCCACCGGCGTGCCCCTGTTCAGCGTCGACACGCACCGCGACGCGGGCACGTTCGACCTGCTGGCGTTCAACCTGTCGGCCGAGCTGACCTACACCAACCTGCTCAACTGCATCGACCTGGCCGGGGTCCCGGTCCGCGCCGCGGATCGTCGGGCACATCACCCGCTGGTGGTGATCGGCGGCCACTGCGCGTACAACCCCGAGCCCGTCGCGGCGTTCGTCGACCTGGTCGTGCTCGGCGACGGCGAGGAGACCGTCGGCGACATCACCCGCATCGTGTCGGACTGGAAGGCGTCCGGGCGCGGCGACCGCGAGGAGGTGCTGCGGGCGCTGTGCGCGGTGCCCGGCGTGTACGTCCCCGCCGGCTACGAGGCGCACTACGACGGCCAGGACCTGGTCGCGGTCGAGCCGATCTGGCCCGAGGCGCCCGAGGTGGTGGAGAAGCGGTCGATCGCGGACCTGGCCGACTGGCCGTACCCGCGCTCGCAGCTCGTCCCGTTGACCGAGGTGGTCCACGACCGACTCAACGTCGAGGTGTTCCGGGGCTGCACCCGGGGCTGCCGCTTCTGCCAGGCCGGCATGGTCACCCGCCCGGTCCGGGAGCGTCCTGCCGAGCAGGTGCGTTCGATGGTCGCGGGTGGACTGCGTCGCACCGGCTACGACGAGGTCGCCCTCACATCGCTGTCGACCGCCGACTTCTCCGGCATCAGCGACGTGGTCGGCGGCATCATCGACGACGAGGCGTGCGGTCGGGTGTCGGTGTCGTTGCCGTCGCTGCGGGTCGACGCCTTCGGCGTCGGAATCGCGTCGCAGCTGCAGCGGGGGCGTCGCACCGGACTGACCTTCGCGCCCGAGGCGGGCACGTGGCGGATGCGCCAGGTCATCAACAAGCTCATCCGCGAACAGGACCTCTACGACGCAGTCGAGTCGGCCTACTCGCAGGGCTGGCGGCGGATGAAGCTGTACTTCCTGACCGGGTTGCCGACCGAGACCGACGAGGACACCCTCGGCATCGCCGAGCTGGCCGCCAACTGCGTCGAGATCGGCAAGCGCCACCACAAGGGCCCGTCGGTGACGGTGTCGCTCGGCGGGTTCGTGCCCAAGGCCCACACCCCGTTCCAGTGGTTCGGCCAGAACACCCAGGTGGAGCTGCAGCGAAAGGTCCACCTGCTGCGCGACGCCGTTCGACGCCACCACGGCGTCCAGATGAAGTGGCACGACCCCCGCGCCACCCTCGCCGAGGGCATCGCCAGCCGCGGCGACCGACGTCTGGCGCCGGTCATCGAAGAGGTGTGGCGTCGGGGCGGCACCTTCCAGGAGTGGTCCGAGTGCTTCCGCCTCGACCTCTGGGAAGAGGCGATGGCCGCCCACGGGCTCGACATCGAGTGGTACGTGTACCGCCACCGACGCGAGGACGAGGTGCTGCCCTGGGACCACATCTCGGCCGGATTGCACAAGGACTTCCTCTGGCAGGAGTGGACCGACGCCCTGGCCGAGGTCGGCCTGCCCGACTGTCGCTGGACGCCGTGCTACGACTGCGGCGCGTGCACCGGCTACGGGATCGAGCACGTGGTCGCGTCGGCCACCCCTCCCGCCGGCGGGAGCCAGGGCACCGGACAGGACCTCAGCACCGGCGGCGCCGTCCCGGTGTCGCTCAGCCCCCGGCCGACGGTGAGCGCCTGATGGAGGTCAGGGTCCGCTACGCCAAGGTCGGAAAGGTGCGGTTCCTGTCGCACCGCGACCTGGCCCGCATCCTCGAGCGTGCCGTGCGCCGAGCGGGGCTCCCCGTCGCCTACAGCCAGGGGTTCTCGCCCCGGGCCCGGCTGCACTTCGGCCTGGCGCTGTCGACCGGCTACGAGTCCCTCGCCGAGTACCTCGACATCGACCTGGTCGAGCTCGACGAGGGCGGCACGGCGTCCGCTCTTCCCGCGGCGGAAGAGGTGGCGGACCTGCTCCAGCCGTGCCTCCCACCGGGGGTCGTGACCACCGCCTCGACGTCGATCGAGGCCGGCACCCCCGCGTTGCAGGACGCGGTGACCTCGTGCACCTGGGAGTTCCTCCTCGACCCGGCCGACCACGACCGGGCGACCGCCAACGCCGCCCGGTTGCTGGCCGCCGAGGAGCTCCCCATCGACCTCGTCCGCAAGAGCAAGCAGGTGCGCGAGGACCTGCGACCGCTCCTGCTGTCACTCGACGTGGACCGCATGCCCGAATGCTCTCGACTCACCGTCGAGCTGGGCACCAAACCTCGCAGCGTCCGACCCGCCGAGCTGCTCGCCGCCATGGAGCTGCCCGAGCATCCGATCCGGGTCGTCAGGACGCATCAATGGATCCAGAGCGACGGCGAACGTCGCGAGCCCATCGAGCTCGCTGCGCCGTCCCCGCACGCCTCGGAGCGTGCGTCATGAAGGGAACGTCCCATGTCGGACACCGAATCGAACCCACCCCGCCCGACCGGCGGAACCACCGAACCCGCCGCCTCCGGCGCCCCAGCGGCCCCGGCCCGGCCCGCCGCTGAGGCGGCCCCCCGTCCCAAGATCGGCGACTCCCGCCCTGCCCCGCCGGTTCCGGCCGGGGATTCCGGCGCGGGTGGTCCGTCCCCGTCGGGCGGGTCGTCCGGGGGCTCCTCGGGCGGCCAGCCCGGAACCGGCCAGTCCCGCAGCAGCCGTCGCCGGCGACGTCGCCGTGGCGGTGGCGGTGGCGGTGGTGGCGGCGGCCAGAGTGGCCAGGGCGGCCAGAACACATCCGGCCCGCAGAACCAGTCCGGTTCGGGCAAGTCCGGCCAGGGCAAGGGCGGCCAGGGCCAGAACCGATCCAAGGGCGGCCAGGGCAAGAGCGGGCAGGGCAAGGGCGGCGAACGTCGCAGCGCGCCGACGCCGGTCGAGGCGGTCCTGAGCGACGACACCCCGGTCGAGCTCGACGACGAGACCCTCGAGCGTCGCCGCGGCCGCCAGCGCAAGGGCCGGGCGATCGGTCGCTACCAGATGAACGTCCACGTCGGGCCCGACGCGACCCACATCGCCATCCTCGAGGGGCGATCGCTGGTCGAGCACTTCGTCAGCCGCCCCTCCGACGACGTGAGCCAGATCCACGGCAACATCTACGTCGGGCGGGTCGAGAACGTGCTGCCCGGCATGGAGGCGGCGTTCATCGACATCGCCACCCCCAAGAACGCCGTGCTGTACCGCAGCGACGTCCAGTACGACCCCGACGACATCGAGTCGAAGGGTGGCGACCAGCCCCGGATCGAGGACGTGCTGAAGGCCCGTCAGCTGATCGTCTGCCAGGTGACCAAGAACCCGATCGCCCACAAGGGCGCCCGGCTCACCCAGGAGGTGTCGCTGCCCGGTCGGTTCGTGGTCCTCGTCCCCAACTCCCGGACCTTCGGCATCTCCAAGCGACTGCCCGACAACGAGCGCAAGCGGCTGCGGCAGATCCTCGACAAGGTGAAGCCGGAGCGTCACGGCCTGATCGTGCGCACCGCGGCCGAGAACATCACCGCCGACGAGATCGAGCGCGACGTCGCCCGTCTGGCCCGGCAGTGGGAGCAGATCGAGGCGCTCGCTGCCGAGCAGCAGCGACCGGGGCTCATCTACCGCGAGCCCGAGATGGCGGTCCGGATCATCCGCGAGGAGTTCAACTCCGAGTACCGCAGTGTCCTCATCGACGACCGTGCCCTGTTCGACGACATGCACGACTACGTCGCTGCGGTCGCCCCGGCGCTCGTGGATCGGGTGCAGTTCTTCGATCCGGACACCGAGTCGCTGCCCATGTTCGAGCGGTTCCACGTGACCGAGCAGCTGGTCAAGGCGCTCGACCGCAAGGTGTGGCTGCCCTCGGGCGGGTCGCTGATCATCGAGCACACCGAGGCGCTGACCGTCATCGACGTCAACACCGGCCGCAACGTCGGGTCGTCGTCGCTCGAGGAGACGGTGTTCCGCAACAACCTGGAGGCCGCCGAGGAGATCGCCCGTCAGCTCCGGCTGCGGGACATCGGCGGGATCATCGTGATCGACTTCGTCGACATGGAGGTCAAGGAGAACCGCGACAAGGTCGTCAAGGCGTTCCGCGACGCCCTGTCCCGGGACAAGACCCGGACCCAGGTGTTCAACATCTCCGAGCTGGGCCTGGTCGAGATGACCCGCAAGCGGATCGGCGAGGGACTGCTCGAGTCGGTGGCCGATCGCTGCGACCACTGCGACGGTCGCGGGCTGCTCCTGCCCGACGAGCTGGTCGGCTGATCGCGGGAGATCCCGCTCTCGACTACCGGTCACGGCCGGTGTTCCCCTAAGCTGGCGAGCCGTATGTATGCAGTCGTGAAGACCGGTGGAAAGCAGTATCGGGTGGAGGAGGGCCAGCGGCTCTCCGTCGAGCGGCTCGGCGACGCCGGCGACGACGTCCAGCTCCGGCCGGTCATGGTGGTCGACGGCGACACCGTCCTGGCCACCCCCGACCAGCTCTCGGGCGCCTCGGTGACCGCTCGGGTCGTCGGTGAGGCCAAGGGCCCCAAGATCAACGCCTTCACCTACAAGAACAAGGCGAACGAGCGGAAGCGCTGGGGTCACCGCCAGAGCTACCACACCATCGAGATCACCGGCATCACCGCCGGCTGACGGTATCCACGCACAGAGGACGAGGCTCAGATGTCCAAGACCAAGGGCGGCGGCTCCACCCGGAACGGCCGTGACTCCAACGCACAGCGCCTGGGCGTGAAGGTGTACGACGGCGGTGTGGTCACCGCCGGTTCGATCATCGTCCGCCAGCGCGGCACCCGCATCCACCCGGGCGAGAACGTCGGCATCGGCGGCGACGACACGCTGTTCGCCCTCGCCGACGGGACCGTCAAGTTCGGTTCCCGCCGCAACCGCAAGCTCGTCAACGTGGTGCCGCTCGCCGACTGAGCGGACCCCATCGGTCCTGAGCGACGCCCGCCCCTCGGGGGCGGGCGTCGTCGCGTCCCGGGGCCGGGCCGTGGGTTCAGCCGATGCCGACGGGCAGCTCGGCGTCGGGCCAGCGCAGCAGCGTGCGGGCCTGGTCGAACGCGAACCGGTCGGTCATGCCTCCCACGTACGTCACCGCCTGGCGGTACGCCTCGGTGCTGCCCGGTTCGACGCCGTGGAGCTGCTCGGCCGGCCTGGGCAGGGCGTGGGGTCGGTCGGCGTGGTGCTCGACGAGGGCACGCAGCACGCGGATCACGGCCTGGGACTGCTCGACCGATGCCGGCCGCATGTAGATGTGGTCGTAGTTGAAGCGTCGGAACTCGCCGAGAGCTTCGGCCAGAGGTTCTGTCATGCCCACCGAACCGGTGGCGGCCACCGCGTCGACGACGCCGCCGATGAACGAGCCAAGCTGCTGGCTGTGGCGGGTTCCGCAGCGGTCGATCACGACGGGGGGGAGGAGCTCGGCGGCGGTGATGCCGACGTGGACGGCGTCCTCGAAGTCGTGGCACACGTACGCGATGCGGTCGGCCCACGACACGACCTCGCCTTCGGGCGTGGCCGGCGCCGGTCGCGACCACGAGTGGTCGCGGATCCCGTCGAGCGTCTCGGCGCACAGGTTGAGCGGCTCGAGGACGACGTCGGCACCCCAGACGGCGTGGTCGTAGCCGCCCTCGACGTAGGGGGCGAACGCGTCCTCGGACGCGTGGCCGCCGGGGCCGTGGCCGCAGTCGTGGCCGAGCGCGATCGCCTCGGTCAGCGCGACGTTGAGCCCGATCGCCCGGCTGATGGCGACCGCCACCTGCGCCACCTCGAGCGCGTGGGTCATGCGGGTGCGCTGGTGGTCGTCGGGGAACACGAACACCTGGGTCTTGCCGGCCAGGCGCCGGAAGGCGGTGCCGTGCAGGATCCGGTCGCGGTCACGTTCGAAGCAGGTCCGCCAGTCGTCGGGCGCCTCGTCCCGCGCCCGGTCGCCCGCCCCGGAAGCCAGCGTGGCGCCGGCGACCAGCGACAGGCCCTCGGCCTCCTCGCGGGCGGCGCGGCCGAGCGGGCTGACGGGGCCGACGACACCGGTCGGTCCGATGTGGGCGTGGCGCACCGCGGAGGAGTCGGAGCTCCGGTGGCGATGGCCCGACATGGTCGACACCCACTCCTCGGCGCGCGACGGATCGACCGCCGGGGGAGTGGGGGTGGATCGCTCCGGAGTCACGGACCGAGCCTACGGCCGCCGGGTGACAGCTCCCGGTGCCGGGGCGCGGGGCTCACGGCCAGGGGACCGCGGCGTACTCCTCGCGCAGCTTGTACTTGAGCACCTTGCGCAGCGTCTCGTTGCGGGGCAGGGCGTCGACGATGACGAGCTGCTCGGGGAACTTCTGCTTCATCAGCTGGGCGTCGGTCAGCGTGGCGACCATCTCGTCGAAGGTGAGGTCGTCGGCCGGGTCTGCCTCGGGGACCCGCTCGACGACCGCGCAGACGCGCTCGCCGCGCTCGCGGTCGGGAAGCCCGATCACTGCGACGTCGCCGACCTTGGGGTGGGCGTAGAGCACGTCCTCGATCTCCTTGGCCGAGATGTTCTCGCCCTTGCGGATGATCACGTCCTTGAGCCGGCCGGTCAGCACGACGTGGCCGTCGGGGCGGACGTGGCCCAGGTCGCCGGTGCGGAACCACCCCTCGTCGTCGAACGCCTCGGCGGTGGCGGCCGCGTCGGTGTAGCCTTTGAACACCATCGGCCCCTTGAGGCGGACCTCGCCGTCCTCGCCGGGTCCGGCGACCGAGCCGTCCTCGGTCACGATCCGCAGGTCGAGCCCCTCGACCGGCTTGCCGACGGTGTGGGCCAGCTGCTCGTCGGTGTCGTGCGGTGAGCCCTCGCAGATCATGGGGCATTCGGTCATGCCGTAGCCGTGGCAGATCTTGACGCCGAACTCCCGCTTCACCTCGTCGAAGATCTCCGGGGGCATGGGGGCGCCGCCGCCGGACATCTTGCGCAGCGACGGGATGATCGGCGTGGCGGGATCCTTGCGCTGCTCGGTCAGGTACATCTGGTAGAACGCGGTGCCGCCACCGACCATGGTCACCCCGTTGGCGGCCAGGACCGGGATCGCGGAGACCGGGTTGAACGCCTCGAACAGGACGGCGGGGAACCCGGCGAGCAGCATGGTGCCGAAGTAGTCCGGTCCGGCGATGTGGCTGAACGGGAAGGCGATCGACCCGACGTCGTCGGGGCTCATGTCGAGCGCGACGGCCAGCCCGTTGGCGCCGGTGATGAGTGTCCGGTCGCTGTGGCGCACGCCCTTGGGGTCCGACGTGGTGCCCGAGGTGAAGTACACCCAGCGGACCTCGTCGCCGTCGGTGGGAGCAGCGACGCCGGCGAGGGTGGCGGGGTCGCCGTCGGGCAGGTCCGCGAAGACGTCGATCACCACGGGCGGAGCGGCGGAGTCGGCGGTCAGCTCGTCGACCATGGCCGCGAAGTCGAAGCCGGCCCACTCGCCGGGGACGAGCACGAACTCAGCCTCGGTGGCCCGGATCGCGTAGCCGACCTCCTTGTGACGGTAGAAGTGCAGCACCGGGTTCTGCACCGCGCCCAGGCGGGCCAGGGCGAAGCTGGCGACGATCGTCTCGAACCGGTTGGGCAGCTCCCAGGTGACCCGGGTGCCGTGGGTGACGCCGAGGGCGTGGAACCCGGCGGCGGCCCGCAGCGCCCGGTCGCGGAACTCGCCGCAGGTCAGGGTGCGGCCCGACTCGTCGATGAGCAGCAACGCGTCGGGGGTGGCGTCGGCGCGGCGCTCGACGAGCTCCCAGAGCGTGGTGGTGTCAGCGAAGGTCGTGGCCATGGGTTCCCTCCTGGGCGGCGGCGCTTGCGACACTACCGATCCGGAGGAGCGGACGTGAACGACCGTTCGGCCCGCTCCTCGGCCTCGATCCCGTCTCGTGGCCTCACGCCGAGGCAGGGGAACCTCCCGTTGCGCTGCGAGCGGCAGCGATGAGCATCGGGCGGCTGAACGAGGCGCTCGCCAAGCCCATGGCGATGGCGGCGACCACGATGAGGCCGAGCACCCCCACGTTCGGCGACGCGAGTCGGGCCGCGCTCAGTCCGAACCCGACCATCAGCAGGAACGAGCCGCCCAGGCCGATGACGACCGATCCGATGGTGGCGACCGCAAGGGGCAACACCGTCTGGAGTCGCCGTGCCCGTTGGAGGGTGCTGACCTCGGTGCCGCACAGGACCAGGCGCCCGATGAGGCGGCGTTGGTCGACCACCGCAGCGGCCGCGGCGACCCCTGACGCACCGAAGGCCAGGAGCAGGCCGGACGCCAGCACCGCGAACGATCCGCGCATGGCATCTGCGGTGAACGTGATGTCGCCGAAGAGGTCGTCGTCGGATGCGACGAGCGGCCTGCCACCTCTGATGGCGGTGGTGGCGGTCCGGATCCGCTCGAGCCGGGGCCCGCTCGCCAACACGACGAGGTCGACCGGTTCGCTCACCTCGCCACCCGGCTGCGTGTCGACCCGCCGCTCCTCGCCCGCTGCGGCGAGCACCGCGTCGGCGGCCGGGCGGTCCAGGACGGCTGTCGCCGCGCCGCTCGGCAACCCGTCGCGCTCCAGCGCCTGCACCGTCGGCATAACCCCGGCGAGGAACCCCGCGGTCAGCCCGGCGAGCACCACGGCGCTCACGGTCCGGTAGGCGGCGCGCGGGTCTTCGAGCACCCGTCGACCTGCCAGCAGCAGCGGTGTGCGTCGAGCCGAGCGGACCATGATCCGGCCGACGAGCGACGTGACCCACGGGCCGACCAACGCCAACGACGCGATGACCGTGGCGAGCGCGGCGACCATCGGTACCGTCATGTCCTTCGGCTGGCCGTTCGAACCGGTGAAGGTCTCTGCTGTCGCCGCAACGGTGGTGACGCACAGCAGCGCGATCGCCGCCAGCATGCCGAGCACGCGTGGCCATCGTGCCGACGCGGGTTCGGCCGAAGCAGCCACGCCGAGCGGCCGTGACCCCACCCGTCGCAACGAGACCGCCGTCGCCGCAGCGCACACGGCGATGGTCGCGACGAACAGTGCGAGGGCGCTCGACGCGGGGAGTCGGATGTCGGCGGGGAACCATCGGCCGCCGGCCATCGCGATGTCGACGAGCAACCCGGAGACCGCCATCGCGGAGCCGATCCCGATGACCGCACCGATCGCCGCGCCGACGGTCGTCTCGGCCACCGCGAGCAGCCGCACCGCGCCGGAGGTGGCACCGGCCAGGCGCAGCGCAGCCATGCGCTGCTCGCGTCGCGCCGCGGTCAACCTGGCCGAGGATCCGATGAGGACGACTGCGGGCACCACGACGAGGACGACGGCGACGAGTGCGAAGCTCCGGTACATCATCAGGTCCCGGTCGGCACCGGTCGTGTCGAAGCTCGCGACCGGAACGGTGTCGCCCGGACGATCCGGAGCGAGCACGGCGTTCGGCGACCCGGAGCTCGTCGCCGGCCCGAGCTGGTCCGGGGTCGCTCCGACCACCGCGACGAGCTCATCGGGGTGAGCGACACCGGCTGCTCCGATGCGGCCGACGACTTGGCCGAATCTGTCCCCGAGTTGGTCGCTTGGGTGCGAGGCGATGAGCTCGGCGAGAGCGGGAGACACCCATGCCGTCCCGGGAGCGGGCGCGGCGCGGAGCCCGGGCGGTGCGGGCACCTGCCCGGCTGGGCCCAACGCCGCGAGGTCGACACGGTCGATGCGTCGACCGTCGAACCAGTCGGTGCTCCGACGTTGGAGCGCCACCGGAGACACGTGCGCCTCGGCAGCGGGCGTCGGGCTCCGCCAGACCACCTTGGGTTGGCGGGCGCCGAAGCCGTGGTAGGCGCCGAGGGCGACGCCGGCGACGAGCGTGGCGATGGCCACGCCGACTGCGCAGAGGGCGATCGCTCCCGCGGACTGGCGGGGCGAGCGGCGCAACAGGAGCGGCAGCAGCCGCAGACCCGGGCTCACCCGACCGACCCTGCGGTCGCGGTGGACGACGACGACGCAGCGGACGGGTTGGTCACGACCCCGTGCACCCGACCGTCGCGCATGCGGACCGTGCGGTCGCACGACGCCGCCACATCGAGGTCGTGGGTCACGACGAGCAGCGCGGCGCCGGCGTGGCGGCACGCACGGGTCAGGACCTCCATCGTCGTGGTGCTGGTCGCGCGGTCGAGAGCCGCGGTCGGTTCGTCGGCGAAGACCACCGACGGCCCGACGACGAGCGCCCTGGCGATCGACACCCGCTGCACCTGACCGCCCGACATCTGACCCGGTCGACGGGTCTCGAGGCCGGCGAGACCGAGCGGGGTGAACCACTCCGCGGCCCGGGCTGTCGCCGATCGCCGGGACATGCCACCGAGCATCAGCGGCAGGGCGACGTTCTCCACGGCGGGGAGCTCGCCCAGAAGCTGGTCGGACTGGAACACGAACCCGAACCGCTCCCGGCGGAGCTTGGTCGCGGTGCGCTGCCCGAGCCGTGAGATGAGCAAGCCGTCGAGGGTCACGTCCCCGGCGTCGGGCCGGGTGAAGCCGGCGAGGCAGTGCAGCAGGGTCGACTTCCCCGACCCGCTCGGACCTACCACCGCGGTGGCGGTGCCCGCCTCGAGGGAGATCGACACCCCGGCCAGAGCGGTCGCGTCGCGGTATCGCTTGGTCAGGCCGGTGGCGGCGAGCACCGGTCCCGGTCGGGACGGCGGTGACCACGGTGACGGAGGGGAGGACATGGGGTCGAGCTCAGGAGCGGTAAGGGTCATGAGGTCGATGGTCGGCGTTCGACGGTCTCGGCGCATCGGCCCGACGGTCGCTTCCTCCCGACCGATCGGCCGGGGGCGGGTCGCCCAACACCAACCGATCGGCCGAGGTGGCCGCAGCGGGGGCCGACATAGCATCGACCGGTGGACCAACACGGCCTACCCACCCGGACCCGCACGGCGCCCGTGCCGTCCTCGATCGATCGAATCCTCGACAGGGCGCAGCAGGCCGCGCCCTGGGTCGACCGGGCCGGTGACCTGCTGCTCGTCCTCTGCTGCGCCGGGTTCAGCCTGCTCGACCTGGCGATCCTGCTCACCTCGGGACGCTCCGAGACCTGGCTCGGCGTCGGGTTCGGTGCTCTGGGCGCCGTCGCCCTCGGCGGTGTGAGCCTGGTCGCCGTCGCAGCGGTGGCGTTGCGCCGACAGCTGGGTCTGATCGCACTCGTGGGGATGAGCGTCCTGTCGCTCTGCGCGACGACGGCGTCGCTGTTGTTGGGCGTGTCGCTGCCCCCGTCGTTCGCGGTGCTGTTCGCCCTGGCGGTCCTCGTCGCCCGGGCTCTTCACGTGGAGCCCGAGCTGCCGGCGGCCGGGGCCACACTCCTGGCGCTGCTGGCGGTCCTGGGCGAGCCGGCCCGCCTCCAGGACCGCGGCACCGTCGAGGCCATGCAGGTCCTGTGTCTGCTCGGGCTCGGTGGAGCGGTGGTCGTGGGTCTGTGGCTGCGGTTCGGGGACTGGCGGCGGGCGAGCAACGAGGCCGCGGTCCGCTCCGACGAGCGGTTGGCGCTCGCCCGTGAGCTGCACGACCTCGTCGGCCACCACGTCACGGGGATGGTCGTGCAGGCCCAGGCGGGACAGCTGGTCGCCGAGAGCGACCCGGCCGCCGCGGTGGAGTCCTTCGCCCGCATCGAGTCGGCGGGCGCCGATGCCATGTCGGCGGTGCGGCGGATGGTGGGTGACCTGCGCGACGACGCACCGCGCACACCGGGGGCCGGCTGGGACGACGTAGACCGCCTGATCGCGGATGCGGTCGGCGACGGCGTCCCGGTCCGCTGCTCGGTCGAGGCCGCAGCCCGACGGGTTCCGCCGGAGCTGACCTCGTCGGTGCATCGGATCGTGGCCGAGTCGTTGACGAACGTCCGTCGCCACGCCCGGGGCGTCACGACCGTCGATGTCTCGGTGCGGGTGGAGGACGGTGATCTGGTCGTCGATGTCCACGACGACGGCGCTCCATCGGTGCATCCGTCCGGGTCGTCACGCCCCGACACGTTCGGCCTGGTCGGGATGCGCGAGCGGACGGAGTCGCTGGGCGGACGGTTCTTCGCCGGGGCCGCACCAGGGGGTGGATGGCTGGTCTCGGCGCGTCTGCCGGTCGCCGCCGGCGAACGCGTCCGTCGCCGATGATCCGGGTCCTCCTCGCCGACGACCAGGAGATGGTTCGGGTGGGGTTCCGCATGATCCTCGACTCGGATGCGGAGATCGAGGTGGTCGGGGAGGTGCCGGACGGCGCCGACGCAGTCCGCCTGGCCCGGGAGCTCGGCCCGGACGTGGTGCTGATGGACGTTCGGATGCCCGGCAAGGACGGTCTGGAGGCCACTCGGGAGATCGTCGAAGGAGCCATGACAGCCCGAACCGGGGACCCGGTCCGCGTCGTCGTGGTGACCACCTTCGACCTCGACGAGTACGTCGACGCGGCGATCACCAACGGTGCCGCCGGGTTCCTGCTCAAGGACTCCGGACCCGCGCTCCTGATCGAGGCGGTCAAGGCGGCGGTGCGCGGCGACGTCCTGATCTCGCCGTCGATCACAGTGCGGCTGCTGTCGCACTTCGCGGGCGTCGGATCGACTGCGGCGGGGCCCACCGGCGCGATCGGATCGCCGCGGTCGGCGCAGCCGGTCGTGGCCCTGACCGAACGGGAGGAGGAGGTTCTGTGCGAGGTGGCGAAGGGGCTGACCAACGCCGAGATCGCGGACGTCCTCTTCATCTCCCTCGGCACGGTGAAGACCCATCTGGGGAGCATGCAGGACAAGCTGGGGGCACGGAACCGCGTCGAGCTCGCCGCATGGGCGTGGCGCACCGGACGCATGTCCTGAGTCCCGATCCGGCCGACGGCGAGCGCTTGGTACCGTCACGCGGTGACGCCACCGCCCCCCCATGCTCGCCGGTCCCGGGTCCGCTCGGCCATCGCCCCGTGGGCCGCGGCGCTGACCCGTCGGTCCTACCCCGTGCTCCACGCGGTGGCGACCGCAGCGGTGGCCGTCGGTCGCGGCGCCCTGCACTGGGCGAGCCTCGGACCGGGCGACGCCGGTCGGGTCGGCTTCGCCGCCTTCGGTGAGCGGTCGTTCATCCGTCAGCCGTACTCCGACATCGTCGGGGCGCCCGGGATCGCCATCGGTGACGACACGCTGATCGGCGCCGGCGTCAACCTGGCCGCGGTGCCCCAGGACGAGTGGTCACCCGGTGACGAGTCGCTGCTGCGGATCGGGTCGCGGGTGTGGGCCGCTCCCGGCCTGCACGTCGTCGCTCACCGCCGCGTGGAGATCGGCGACGACGTGTGGATCGGACCCGGCGTGTACATCACCGACGCCGACCACGATCGCTCCGATCCCGACGTCCCGATCGGTCACCGCATGGCCCCGGCCCGACCGGTGCGCATCGGGGAGGGGTCGTGGTTGGGCACCGGGGTGGTCGTGTTGTCGGGCGTCACGATCGGCGAGCGTGTCACCGTCGGGGCGAGCTCGGTCGTCTGCGACGACCTGCCGACCGGTTCGGTGGCGGTCGGCGCCCCGGCGCGGGTGGTCCGTGAGGCGTCAGCGCTCCCGTCGTCGGCGGATGACGACCAGCGCCGCGCCGGCGGCGATCAGTGACGCACCGAGACCCAGGAGCGTTGCGGGGTTCGTTCCCGTGAACGGCAGGGTGGACGGCTGAGCGGCGCCGCCTCCGGGGGACGCGACGTCCGACGGTTGGGCGGGGGAGGGCAGCGCAGCCAGGGAGCCGGCGGCGACCGCCGAGTTGTTCGCCGCGGTGGTCTCGGTCTCGGCGGCCGACGCCGTCGCCCGGTTCTGCACGGTCCCGGCGGGGGCGTCGGCGGCCACGGTGGTCGAGATGCGCAGGCCCGCGGTGTCGCCCGGTTGCATCGTTCCGTCGAGCAGGCAGGACACGGTGCCCGAGGCTGTCGTCGTGCAGGTCCAGTTCGCCCCGTCCACCCCGGTGGCACCCGAGTAGGTGAGGCCGCTCGGAAGGGTGTCGGTGACGGTCACCGCGGTGGCCCGCGAGGGACCGTGGTTGGTGACCACCAGCAGCCAACTGGCCGTGGCGCCCCGGGCGAGGGATCCCTCGAGCGCCTTCGACAGGCTCAGGTCCGCGGTCGGGTCCGCCGGGTCGGTGACCGAGTCGGAGTTGTTCGACGGGTCGGGGTCCCCGACGTCGACACCGGTCACGGTCACGGCGTTGGTCTGGTCGCCGGTGGCGTCCAGGCTCACCTCGACGGTGACCGTCAACGTCGCCGTGTCACCGGGGGCCAGGTCCACGCCGGTCCACAACCAGGTGGCGGTGTCGATCGAGCCGACGTCGACCGACGCGGACACCAGCGAGAAGGTCGTGGGCATCGTGTCGTTCACCGACACGTCGGCGACGGTCATGGGGCCGTGGTTGGTCACGGCGATCGAGTAGACGGCCCGATCGCCGGGGACGACGGCGGGGGAGTCGAGCTCCTTGGTCGCCGCCAGGTCCGCTCCGGTGAGGTCGACGTCGGTGGCGGTGTTGTCCGACGGGTCCCGCTCGGGGCCGTTCGTGCCGTCATCGGAGACGACCGCGGTGTTGGTCAACGACGACGTCGTCAGCGGCGACAGCGGGTCGCTCACCGTCACGTCCACGGTGCGGGTGACGACGTCGCCGACCTCGACCACACCCAGGGACCAGGTCACGGTGCGGGTCCCCGGGTCGTAGGTGCCGCCGTTCGACGCCGAGACGAAGGTGTGGTTGGCGTCCAGGGTGTCGACGACGGTCACACCCGCCGCGCCCCGTGAACCGGAGTTGGTCACCGAGACGGTGTAGGTGAGCGCGTCGCCCGGGACGACCTCGGTGACCCCGTCGGTCTTCGCGACCGCCAGGTCGACATCCGCGTCCACGGCCGTGACGACCGAGTCCGAGTCGTTGAGCGGGTTGACGTCGTCGGGGTGGCTGACCTCGGCGCCGTTGGTGACGTTCAAGCGGCCGGCCGGGACCGGGTCGGGGACCGTGGCGTTGACGGTGAACGACGCCGAGGGGGTCGATCCGGCGGTGCCGGTCAGTTCGACTCCGGTCCAGGTGACCGTCCGCGTCCCCGGGTCGTAGGTGCCGCCGCCGGTGGCCGACACGAAGGTCAGGCCGGTGCCGAGCGTGTCGGTGACGGTGGCGTCGTCCGCGTTGCGGTCACCCAGGTTGGTCACCGTCACGCCGTAGGAGATCGATCCGCCGGGGGCGACGGTGGCGGGTCCGGTCTTGTCGACGCTCAGGTCGACGACCGAACCCAGTCCGACCAGGGCGCTGTCGGAGTTGTTCGACGGGTCGGTGTCGGCCCCGTGGGCGTGGTCGTCGGCCGCGGTCGCGGTGTTCGTGGTGCTCGACGCGCCGGCCGGCAGCGGGTTCACCACCCGCACGGTGACGGTCCGGGTAGTGGTGGCGTGAGCGGCCAGCGGGAACGGCGTCCAGTTGATCGTGTTGCCGGTGACGCTGTGGGAGCCGGAAGCCGACAGCAGCGCCACGTGACTGCCGAGCGTGTCGCTCAGCGTCACCCCGGTGGCGTCGCGGTCGCCGAGGTTCTCCACCGTCAGCGTGTAGGTGATGTCCTCACCGGCGTCCGCGGTGGCGACGTCCGCGGTCTTGGTCACCGCGATGTCGACGCCGGTGACGTCGAGCGTGTCGGAGCCGCTGGCGGTCACGGTGCGCTCGTTGACGTCCGGGCCGTCCAGGGTGGTGCCCGACGCGTTCGCCGTGTTGGTGTGCGTCGCCGGAGCGGTGACGTCGCCGACCAGGGTGGCGGTGACGCTGAAGGACTGGGCGCCGGACACCGCGAGGGCGGTGCCCGAGTTGGCGGTGTAGGTCACCAGCGTGTCGTCGCCCTGTGGGACGGCCGTCGCGGTCCAACCCGCCACCGCGTTCGGGGTCACCGAGGTGAACACGTCACCGTCGAACACGTCGCTGACCACGGTGTCGTACGCGGTGGACGTGCCGGTGTTGGTGACGGTCAACCCGACGGTGACGCTGTCGTTGGCGGCCGCCTGACCGGGGGTGAAGGTCTTGGTCACCGACAGGGCCGGCACGACGACGGTCAGGTTGACCGGCACCGAGTTGAACTGGGTGCCGGCCACGGTGACCCGCCCGACGTTGGGCAGCGTCGTGCCCGCGGCGTTGCCCGGCACGTCGGCGACCCGGGCGGTGAGGGTGATGGCGAAGGTGTTGTCGGACG
>WBZP01001309.1_pt1 | contig 31140 bp, 29 predicted proteins | sample 5204301 | NCBI WGS metagenome assembly WBZP01 (sample SAMN12412401, study PRJNA552823) | activated sludge metagenome | isolation source: activated sludge from nitrification reactor of wastewater treatment plant... | place: USA: Pennsylvania | collected 2017 | reverse complement strand
GGCGGCCCGGATCAGCGTGTCGAACAGGTCGATCTCGTAGTTGCTGTGCACGTGCTGCAGGATGGCGGCCAGGCGCTCCAGCCCCATGCCGGTGTCGACGCAGGGTGCGGGCAGCGGCGTGACCGATCCGTCTTCGTGCATGTTGAACTGCATGAACACGTGGTTCCAGATTTCGATGAAACGGTCGCCGTCCTCGTCGGGACTGCCAGGCGGACCGCCGGGGATGTGCTCGCCGTGGTCGTAGAACACTTCGGAACACGGGCCACAGGGGCCGGTGTCGGCCATCATCCAGAAGTTGTCGCTCTTGTAGCGTCCGCCCTTGTTGTCGCCGATGCGGATCACGCGCTCTGGCGGCAGGCCGATCTCCTGGGTCCAGATGTCGTAGGCCTCGTCGTCCTCGGCGTAAACGGTGGCCAGCAGGCGCTCCTTGGGCAGCTTGTAGACCTCGGTCAGCAACTCCCAGCCCCATTTCAGCGATTCGCGCTTGAAGTAGTCGCCGAACGACCAGTTGCCCAGCATCTCGAAGAAGGTGTGGTGGCGCGCGGTATAGCCCACGTTCTCCAGATCGTTGTGTTTGCCGCCGGCACGCAGACAGGCCTGTACCGAGGCCGCGCGCACATACGAACGCTTGTCAGTACCAAGGAACACGTCCTTGAACTGCACCATGCCCGAGTTGGTGAACATCAGCGTCGGGTCATTGCCGGGCACCAACGGGCTCGACGCCACCACGGCATGGCCCTTGGAGGCGAAGAAGTCGAGAAAACTCTTGCGGATGTCGGCGACAGAAAAAGTGAAGGTGCTCATTGTTCGGGGGTGGTCCGGCGTGCTGCCCAGCGGGCATGAAACCCGCGTAAAGGCTTGATCTGACTGAATTTTCGATTATAAGTTTGGGGCTTCCGAGGCGACTGACAGCCTGGCGCGAAGGCGCTATGCTGCGCGTCTGGATGATTTGTTTAACAAATTAAATAATTCCGGCTTTTCGATCCCTCACGGAGACAACCATGGACATGATGACCCCCCCGCTTTCCTTGCTCAAGGACCCCAGCCTGCTCAAGACCGACGGTTTCATCAATAGCCAATGGGTTGCCGGTCCAGACCGTTTTGCCGTGGACGACCCGGCCACCGGCCTGAAACTGGCCGACGTGGCCAACCTGGGCCCGGCGGATGCCGAAGCCGCCATCGCCGCGGCCAACGCCGCCTGGCCGGCCTGGCGCAGCAAAACCGCCAAGGAGCGCAGCATCATCCTGCGCAAGTGGTTCGATCTGCTGATGGCCAACCAGGACGACCTGGGCAGGCTGATGACCGCCGAGCAGGGCAAGCCGCTGCCCGAAGCGAAGGGTGAAGTCGCCTACGGCGCCAGCTTCGTCGAATGGTTCGCGGAAGAGGCCAAGCGCGTCAACGGTGAGACACTGCCGCAGTTCGACAACAACCGCCGCCTGCTGGTGCTGCGCCAGCCGATCGGCGTCTGCGCCGCGATCACGCCGTGGAACTTTCCGCTGGCGATGATCACGCGCAAGGTAGCGCCCGCGTTGGCCGCGGGCTGCCCGGTGGTCATCAAGCCGGCCGAACTGACCCCGCTGACCGCCCTGGCCGCCGCCGAGTTAGCCATCAGAGCCGGCATGCCGGCGGGTGTGCTGAACGTGCTGACAGCCGACAGCGCCAATTCCATCGCCATCGGCAAGGTGCTGTGCGAAAGCAGCGTGGTGCGCCACCTGTCGTTCACTGGCTCCACCGAAGTGGGCCGCCTCCTGATGGCCCAATGCGCCCCGACAGTGAAGAAGCTGTCGCTGGAGCTCGGCGGCAACGCGCCCTTCATCGTGTTCGACGACGCCGACATCGACTCGGCCGTCGAAGGCGCGTTTGCAAGCAAGTACCGCAATGCGGGCCAGACCTGCGTCTGTTCCAACCGCCTGTATGTGCAGGATGGGGTGTACGACGCCTTCGTCGAAAAATTCGCGGCCAAGGTGAAGACGGCCAAGGTCGGCAACGGCTTCGAGGACGGCGTCAACCAGGGGCCGTTGATCGAAGAGGCGGCGCTGGAGAAAGTGCAGCGCCACGTGGACGATGCGGTGGCCAAGGGGGCGCGTGTGCTGGCGGGCGGCAAGCGGCTGCCGGGCCAGTTCTTCGAGCCCACGGTGGTGGCCGACGCCACGGCCGACATGCTGTGTGCGCGCGAGGAAACCTTCGGCCCGTTCGCGCCGGTGTTCCGGTTCAAGACCGAGCAGGAGGCCATCGCCGCAGCCAACGCCACCGAATTCGGCCTGGCCAGCTACTTCTACAGCCGCGACGTGGGCCGTATCTTCCGTGTCAGCGAGGCACTGGAATATGGCATGGTCGGCATCAACGTCGGCATCCTGGCGACCGAACACGTGCCCTTCGGCGGTGTGAAGCAGTCCGGCCTCGGGCGTGAAGGCTCGCACCACGGCATGGACGATTACGTGGAGATCAAGTACCTCTGCCTGGGCGACATCCTGACGTAGCCGCCCGCCGGTGGGCGTTCACAGGTAGGCAGACTTGGCCTGCTGCAGGTCGATGCGGCCGCTGACCATCTTTTCCAGCGCGTCGTGGCGCAAGCTGTGCATGCCGGCCAGCACCGCCGCGTCGAAGATCTCGGTCGGCCGTGCCTTGGCCTGGATCAAGCTGCGGATGGCCGGGTTGGATTCGAGCACCTCGTAGACGCCGATGCGCCCGCGGTAGCCGCTGCCGTTGCAGGCCTCGCATCCCTTGGCCGTGCGCACGATGACGTCCTCAGGCCGAGGGACACCGGCAGCTTCCAGCAGCCGCTGGCGGCCTTCCTCCATCGACAGCGGCGACTGCTCGACATAAGCTGCCACCAGGCGGTCGAATTGCCCCGGACCCAGGCTGCGCGGCACCGAACAATGGCGACAAAGCAGGCGCACCAGGCGCTGCGCCACGATACCGACCAGGCTGTCGGCAAAGTGAAACGGGGAAATGCCCAGATCCAGCAGCCGGACCACACTTTCCGCCGCATTGTTGGTGTGCAGCGTGGAGAGCACCAGGTGGCCGGTCAACGAGGCCTCGATCGCGATCTTGGCGGTTTCGTCATCGCGGATTTCCCCGATCATGATCACATCCGGGTCCGCCCGCAGGAAACTGCGCATCGCCGCGGCAAACGTGAGCCCGATCTTGGGGTTGATCTGAACCTGCCGCAGACCGGGCTGGGTGATCTCAACCGGGTCCTCGGCGGTCCAGAGTTTTCGCGAGTCGACGTTGATCTCGGCCAGCAAGGAGTGGAGCGTGGTGGTCTTTCCCGCGCCCGTGGGCCCGGCTGCGAGGATCAGTCCGTTGGTTCGGCCCGACATGCGCAAGGCCGCCGTCACATCGCGTTCATGCAGGCCGATCTGTTTCAACTGCAAGGGCTTCTGCGATTCGAGCAGGCGCAACACCACGTCTTCCAGGCCATTGGTGGTGGGCAGCACCGCGACACGCAGTTCCAGTTTGCCGCCGCCGAATTCGCTGAGCTGGATCTTGCCGTCCTGCGGGCGCCGCCGCTCGGAGATGTCCAGCCGGGCCATCACCTTGATGCGCGAGACTAGCGCGCTGCGCAGTTTGGCCGGCAACTCCAGGTAAGTCTGCAACTGTCCCTCGCGTCGCATGCGCACCCGCACCGGACGGTCGCCGACATTGGTCTCGATGTGAATGTCGGACGCGCCGGATTCGCGTGCATCCTTGATCATGATGCGCACCAGCCGCACAACGCCGGCCGAGTCGCTGGCCGAAGCCGATTCCTCAACGCCCTGGCGGGCGTTGACCTCGCCCAGCGCCTGCGACACCACGTTTTCCAGCGAGGGCTCGTCCTCGACGGGGAGGGCAGCTGCACCAGCGCCTGACACCGGCACGGCACCGGACGACAAGGCAACACCGGCCCGTTGCACGGCCGGCGCACCCTGCTTGCCCAGGCGGGCTTCGATGGATGCCCGACTGGCCCAGACCAGATGTACGCGGTGCCCCGTCAGGAAGCACAGGTAGTTTTCCAGGCCTTCATTGGTGGGAAAGGACGATGCGATGAAAAACCGGTCGGCGATGCGCCCCAGCGGCACCACGTCATGGGCGCGCGCCGCGGCCAACGACACCACATCGAAGGCGTCCGCCGCCACTTCAAAGTTCTCCGCATCGACATCGGGCAGGCTCGCCATGCGCGCCATCGCATGGTTGAGGTCGTCGGCCGAGACGTGGAACCGGTTCACGAGTTCCGCCGATCGATTGCGAAGCAAGTCCGGACGCTCCTGGTGCAACGCATCGAGCGTGGCTTCGTCCATCAGGTTCAGCTGAACCAGAGCCTGACGCAGGGTCAGCACGTGGCCACCGTGCAAGGCACCGATCGCCTTGGTGAGTTCGTGAAGGCTCCTGGCGGGCGCGGGCCACTGGATCGCGACCGCGATGTGGTAGTCGTTGAAGATGGAATCGCTCATTCGCCTCCCCAAGTTCCAAGACGAGTCTCAAGCACGGGCCGCGGCTGTGACAACTTGTAACGGGCGACTGTAGGGCGACGAATTGACCACGTCAAGACGCTGCGCCCCGTTGATCCAGGGCCGTGTCCATTAGAATCGGCGGCGCGCGGGTGTAGTTCAATGGTAGAACGGCAGCTTCCCAAGCTTCATACGAGGGTTCGATTCCCTTCACCCGCTCCATGTCGGCGTCGAGTGGCCTTGGCCCCCAACCTGGCGCATGTTCGGTCGATCGGCATGTTCGCCTTGCCAACCGGGTTTGCGCCAATGGCAAACCGCCTGTGCCTTGGTAAGCTGGAGTCCCCGCCTCCAGAACCCGCCGCCGCCGATGCGTTCCGAATCCCTTCCCAACGAGCCGCCGACGAACACCGGACCGGTGCGCCGGTTTCTGGCGCCCGGCTACCAGCCCCAGGCGGAAACCCTGGGCGAGCTGCGAGATCGCATCGACGCACTTGACGAGCAGATCGTCGCCTTGCTGGCCCAACGCGCCCTGTGCGTGCGAGACGCCACCCGCTTCAAGCGGGATGCCTTCCAGGTGGCTGCTCCGGAGCGGCAGGCGGCCGTGTTCGCGCGGGTCCACCGCCTGGCCGCCGCGCAGGCTGTTGATTTTTCCGGTCTGCCGGAGGTCGTGGAATCCACTTATCGCACGCTCGTCGCCGGTTTTGTCGCCTGCGAAGGGCAATTTTTCGAAGCAACCGAACCCCTTTCATCACCATGAATGCATCCCTGCGCCGCGTCCCGACATGGCTGGCTGGCCTGGCCCTGTCGCTGCTCACCCTGACCGCAACCGCCCAACCCGCCGCCTGGCCCAGCAAACCCGTCAAGCTGATCGTTCCCTATGGCGCGGGCTCTTCGCCCGATGTGCTGGCGCGGATCATCGGCGACAAGCTGGCTCCACGCCTGGGCCAGCCGGTCGTGGTGGAGAACCGGCCCGGCGCCGACGGCAACAACGGCACCGGCGCGGTGGCCAAGGGCGCCGCCGATGGCTATACCTTCGTCGTCAGCACCAACGGGCCGCTGGTCTACAACACCGTGCTGTACAAGAAGCTTCCCTACGACCCTTTCAACGAACTTCGCCCGGTGGTGCTGGCCGGAGGGCAGGCCAATGTGTGCGCGGTGCGTGCCGATGCCGGCATCAACACGCTCAAGGATCTGGTGGCCGCGATGAAGAAGCACCCCGGCACGTTCAATTTCTCGTCCACCGGCGTGGGCAGCCTGTCGCACCTGGGCGTCGAACTGCTCAAGGTGAAAACCGACACCTACGCGGTGCACATCCCCTATGCCTCGTCGCCGCTGGCGGTACTGGCCATCCTGCAGGGCGACGTACAGTTTGCCTGCGTGCCGGCGGTGGCCGTTCTGCCGCACGTGAAGTCCGGCAAGCTTCGCACCCTGGCGGTCTCGACCGCCCAGCGCAGTCCCTTGACACCGGACATTCCGACGATGAAGGAAGCGGGCCTGCCCGAAATCGAGAGCATTGCCTGGATGGCGGTGATGGCGCCGGCGGGCACACCCACCGAGGTCGTTCAGCGCCTGAATCGCGAGATCAACGCGGTGCTGGCGATGCCCGAGGTGCGCGAGAAAATGCACGCGCAATACATGGAGCCGATCGGCAGCACACCCGAAGCGCTGCAGAGTTTCATGCAGCAGGAATTGCGGGTCATGACACCGATCATCAAGCGCACCGGCATTACCATCGACTGATCACCCTTGAATCAGCGGCCAGCCGGGTAATCGATCCTGCCCCGACCGACCAATACCCGGGAAACCCATTCATAGGGCCATCCCGGGACAAAACCAGAACGTTCCGACGGCCTGGAAACCGAAAAACCAGCAAGCCAAAAAAAACCCCGCCGGTTTCCCGGACGGGGGTCTTCTTTCGATTCGCCAGAACGGTCCGCCTCCAGCGGCCGCAGCGGGGCTTGAACTCAGGCGATGAGAAACTTCGTACGGTCTTGGCCGTCAATCCATTTTGGCGCCTTGCCGCGTCCGGTCCAAGTCTTGCCCGTGGCGGGATCGCGGTATTTGGGTGCCACCTTGTTGCCGGACGTGCTGGCCCGGGCCTTTCCGGAGGGGAACACATCCTGTGCGGTCAATCCAAATTCGGCCACCAAGGCCCGAACCTGGCTCACCGCCTGGCTGATTTCACGCTGGCGGGCCTGCTCGATCCGGGTTTCGAGCGCGACGCGCTCTTGCAGAAGCTCTTTATAGGTAGCCATACTCGCTCCAGAAAAAGTAAATAATCGGAAGCGGCATTATAGGGTTTAAAGATAACCGGCTCACAAGCCAGAAAAAATGACCCGAATCCGGTCGCGGTTCTGTGATTACGGATCGTACCGTCAGGCCATGGGTTGATTATCCTGATTCATCGGCCTCGCGAGGATCTTGTCGATTCGCCGCCCGTCCAGATCGACCACCTCGAAAATCCATCCGGCGCAATCGATTCGCTCGCCCAACGCAGGCAGGTGGCCCGAAACAGCCATCAGCAAACCCGCGAGCGTGTTGAATCGGCCTTTGTCTTCATCCGGCAGATCTCGAATATCGAGTCGCGCTTTCAGTTCATTGACCGGCATCACGCCGTCGAGCAGCCAGGATCCGTCGCCGCGCGGCGTGGCCCAGGCATCGAGCAGGGTATCGGGCTGCAATTCGCCGGTGATCGCTTCGAGCAGATCGTGCGGGGTCACCAGGCCCTGTACGACGCCGTACTCGTCCACGACGAACACCATGCGCCCGGTACGCTCCCGCAATTGCTCCAGCAGCGACATGCCGCTGAGCGTTTCGGGGACAAAAGTGGCCGCCGTCACATGCGCCTCGATCGGACCCGGATGATCGCGGCCCAGCCGCAGCAACTGCGCGACGCTGATCAGGCCCACGATGTCGTCCAGGCCCCCGCGGCAGACGGGGTACCAGGAGTGGGTTCCTTGCTCGCCGCCCCGCGCGGCCTGTTCCAGGCTCTGGGCCACGGTGCTGGTCGCATCGAGCCAGTCGATGTCCACGCGCGGCACCATCAGCGAGGTCAGCGGGCGGTCATCGAGGTGAAACACGTTGCGCACCATCTGGTGTTCTCGCTCTTCGATCAGGCCCGCGTCGACCCCTTCCTCCAGGCTGGCGTTGATCTCCTCCTCGGTCACCGAACGGGTTCCGGTGGTGTCGATACCCAGCAGTCTGAGCACCCCATGCGTGGTCATGGACAGCAGGTGCACGAAAGGCTTGGCCGCCGTCGCCACACCGCGCATCGGGCGCGCCACCCAGCGCGACACCGCCTCCGGGTAGAGCTGGCCGATGCGTTTGGGCACCAGTTCGCCAAAAATGATGGTGATGAAGGTGATCAGGGTCACCACCGTGGCGGTGGCCGCCAGGGAAGCCGCCTTCTCGCCGACACCGAACGCATGGAGCCAATGGGCGAGATCGTCGCTGAACGCGGCCTCGCCGACGATGCCGTTGAGCATCCCGATCGAGGTGATGCCGACCTGCACGCTGGACAGGAACTGGGTCGGATTGTCGAGCAGCTTGAGCGCCGCGGCCGCGCCCTTGTCGCCGGATTCGGCCATCGCCACCAGACGCGCCTTGCGGCTTGACGCCAGTGCGAGTTCCGACATCGCAAAAACGCCGTTGAGCACGGTCAGGAACGCGATCAGCAGGAAGTCCATGAAAGACCGGCCCCAAGCCGGTGGAAAATCGACACCATGGCACTTTACTGTATCGGCGACATCCAGGGCTGCGACGACGCGCTCGAGCGCCTCCTCGACAAGCTGGCGTTTTCACCGAGCCGGGACACGCTCTTCGTGCTGGGCGATCTGGTCAACCGCGGCCCGGACTCGCTGGCGGTGCTGCGCCGCCTGATCGGCTATGGCAGTTCCGCGCGCTGCCTGCTCGGCAACCACGACCTGCACCTGCTGGCGGTGCACGCCGGCGCCCGCAAGCGCAAGAAGAAGGAAACCATCGGGGACATCCTCGACGCCCCCGACCGCGCCGAGCTCATCGACTGGGTGCGCAGCCGCCAGATGGCGATGTTCGAGCGCGGCGTGCTCATGGTGCATGCCGGCGTGCTGCCCGGCTGGACCTGCGAGCGCACCCTGGCCCTGGCCGGCGAGCTGGAGGCCGTGCTGCGCGGCAGCGACCACCGCGACTTTCTGCACCACATGTACGGCGACGAGCCGGCCGCCTGGGATGAGCGCCTGACGGGCTTTGACCGGCTGCGCGTGGTGGTCAATGCGTTGACACGGCTGCGGTTCTGCTCCGCCGAGGGCGTGATGGAGTTCGAATTCAAGGAGGGCGCCGACAGCGGCCCAGAAGGCTACCTGCCATGGTTCGACGTGCCGGGCCGGCGCACCGCCGATGTGGCCGTGGCCTTCGGACACTGGTCCACGCTGGGCTGGCTGGACCGCGACAAGGTGTTCGCGCTGGACGGTGGCTGCGTCTGGGGCGGGCACCTCGTCGCCCTGCGCCTGGACGCCGCAGGCGCGCACGAGGTCATTCGCGTGAAATGCCCGCAGACGCTCGTCCCGGGCAAAGGCAAATGAGCGGGAAAGTCCTGTTCTGATAGCAGTCCGTGGCCGTCCGGCGCTGGGTAACCGCTTGTTTGACCGCAAAATTGTGGTCCGAACGGTCGATTTGCCCCCTTCGCAGGGGTGTCCGCCTCAGGCGGATGCCTTGAACAGGGCCGCCACCTTGCGCTTGGTCTTGATGTTGGCCGACACGCCCCGGCGTGCCGGCGTCGCGGCACCCGAGGATTCCCAGGAGGGCGCTGCGTCGCTGGCGGCCGCCTCGTAGGGTTTGTCGAAGAACGGATCGCGGGGTGGCGCGGACGGCCGGTAACCGCGCGGCTCGCGGCGTTCACGGGGCGCATCGAGCACATCGCGCGGATCGTCCTCGCCCCAGGCGCGCCGGCCCGTGTTGATGCGGCCGCGCGGGCGGTCTTCGTCGTATTCGAGCGCCTCGACCTCGATCTTGGTTTTCAGCAGTTTCTCGATGTCGGCGATGAGGCGGCCGTCACTGCCGGCCACCAGCGTCACCGCCAGACCCGAGGCGCCGGCGCGACCGGTGCGGCCGATGCGGTGCACGTAGTCTTCGGCGTTGAAGGGCACATCGAAATTGAACACCGCCGGCACGTCCTTGATGTCAAGACCGCGTGCAGCCACGTCGGTGGCCACCAGCAGGTCGACCTCGCCGGCCTTGAACGCGTTCAGGGCCTTCAGGCGTTCGTCCTGGCTCTTGTCGCCGTGCAGGGCCGTGGTCTTGAGGCCCTCGCGCTCCAGGCTGCGGGCCAGGCGGGCGCAGCCGAGCTTGCTGTTCACAAACACGAAGGCCTGCTTGATGCCGCGGCTGCGCAGCACCTGGTGGATGGCGCGGCGCTTGTCGTCGTCGCCGGCGCTGTAGAAGCGCTGCTCGACGGTGGAGGCGGTCTCGTTGGGGCGCGCAACCTCAACCGTGATCGGGCTCTGCAGGTAGCTGTTGGCCAGGCGCTTGATCTCGGGCGAGAAAGTGGCCGAGAACAGCAGCGTGGTGCGCTGTTTGGGCAGGTAGGACAGGATGCGCTGCAGGTCGGGCAGGAAGCCGATGTCGAGCATGCGGTCGGCCTCGTCGAGTACCACGTACTCCACCTGGTTCAGCACCGCGTTCTTGGCTTCGATGTGGTCGAGCAGGCGCCCCGGCGTCGCCACCAGCACCTCGACGCCTTTTTTGAGCTCCAGTGTCTGCGGCTTCATGTCCATGCCGCCGAACACCACCGCGCTGCGCAGGTTGGTGTACTTCGAATACAGCTTGATCTGCTGAGCGACCTGGTCGGCCAGTTCGCGCGTGGGCAGCAGCACCAGCGCGCGCACCGGGTGGCGGGCGGGCGAGGTGGAACTGTTTTCGTGCTTGAGCAGGCGGTGCAGCAGGGGCAGCGAAAACGCGGCGGTCTTGCCGGTGCCGGTCTGGGCCGCGCCCATCACGTCCTGGCCCGTCATGACGACGGGGATCGCCTGGGCCTGGATCGGCGTCATGGATTCGTAACCCATTTCGGCCACGGCGCGCGCCAGCGGCTCGGCCAGCGAAAGTTGCGAAAAGGAAGCAGTCATGTAACCCGGTATTGTCGCACTCAGGACAAACCCTGCCAAACCGGGGCGTCGCGCCGGGCCGACACGAGCCGTCCTGACGGCAAAACGCTATCGACTCAGTAGCGTCTGGTGGCCATCTGGCGCTGGATAGCGCCGCAATGCCTACAGATTTTTCGCGCTGAAGGTGTCGCAGCCCTTCACACTGCCGTTTTGCAGCCCGTTGTTGAACCAGCGGGTGCGCTGGGCGCTGGTGCCGTGGGTGAAGCTCTCGGGCACCGCGTAGCCCTGGCTGCGCTTTTGCAGCGCGTCGTCGCCGATGCGCGCGGCCGCGTTCATGGCCGATTCGATGTCGCCGTTCTCCAGGATCTGGCGTGCGTTCTGGGCGTGGTGGGCCCAGACGCCGGCAAAACAGTCGGCCTGCAACTCCAGCCGCACGCTCAGCGCGTTGAATTGAGCCGGACTCACCTTGCCGCGCATCTGCTCCATCTTGGCGCTGATGCCCATCAGGTTCTGCACGTGATGCCCCACCTCGTGCGCGATCACATAGGCCTGGGCAAACTCGCCCGGCGCGCCCAGCTGGTTCTTCAGCGTTTCGTAGAAGCCCAGGTCGATGTAGACCTTGCGGTCGGCCGGGCAGTAGAACGGCCCCATCGCCGCCTGGCCGGTGCCGCAGGCGGTGGGTGTGGCGCCGCGAAACAGCACGAGACGCGGATCCTGGTATTTCGCGCCGCCCTTGGCAAAGATGTCGGTCCACACGTCTTCGGTGTCCGCCAGCACCGTGGACACGAATTTGGCCATGCGGTCGTCTGCCGGCGGCTTGTGCGGGGCTGGCGCCTGCTGCACCTGCGCCGTGGGCGCACCGCCACCGCTGAGCAGCCCCAGGATGGTCAGCGGGTTGATGCCGAACACCCAGCCGCCCACCAGCGCGATCACGATGGTGCCAATGCCGATGCCGCGCCCGCCGATCATGCCGCCCAGGCCGCCGCCCCCGCCACCGCCATCGCGGCGGTCTTCGACGTTGTCCGATTCCCGGTTGCCTTCCCATTTCATGCGCCCACCCCTTGCGCAGCCGCGCTGCGATACAGTGGCGCGATGGTAGCCGCATCGCTCCCGCCGCGCCCGTCCCTCCCCTGCGTGCTGCTGACGGGCTTCGACGCCTTCGGCGGCCAGGCGCTGAACCCGAGCGGAATGGCCGTGCAGGCCCTGCGCGGACGGCGCATTGCCGGGCACCGGGTGGTGGCCGCCGAACTGCCCACCGCCTTCGACAGCGCTCCGGCCCGCCTGCGCGCCCTGATCGAAACCCACCGGCCCGCGCTCGTGGTCTGCGTCGGCCAGGCCGGCGGCCGCGCGGCGATCTCGCTGGAGCGCGTCGCCATCAATCTCATCGATGCGCGCATCGCCGACAACGCGTTGGCACAGCCGGTGGACGAGCCCGTGGTGCCCGGTGCGCCCGCCGCCTACTTCAGCACCCTGCCACTGAAGGCCATGTTGGCCGCCTTGCAGCGCGACGGTCTCGCGGCCGAGGTGTCGCAGACGGCCGGCACCTTTGTCTGCAACCAGGTGTTTTACGCGCTGATGCATGCCCTGGCCACGCGGCGCGGCTGGGGCCGCTTGCGCGGCGGCTTCATCCACGTACCCTGGCTGCCCGAACAAGGCACGCCGTCGATGCCGCTGGCCGACATCGTGCGCGGCCTGCGGGTCGCGGTTCGGGTGGCGCTGACCACCTCGCAGGACCTGCACCTGACGGCCGGCCAGATCAGCTGAACCGCCCCGACGCCCATTCGCCTCCTTGCACCCATGAACCCCTCAGCGTCCGATGCCCGCGTCCTTGACCCCGCGCAAACCGCTGCCGCCCTGCCCTGGCCCGCGCTGATGCAGGAACTGGAGCGGCTGCTGCTCGACCCGGCCGTTCACGTGCCCGCGCGACTGGTGCAGCCGCTGCCGGGCGGGGCCAGCCTGTTCGTGATGCCGGCGCACGACGCGCGACTGGCCATCACCAAGCTGATCACGTTCACGCCCGCCAACGCCGGCAGCGGCCGCCCAACGATCCAGGGCGACGTGATCGTGACCAACCTGGCCACCGGCGCGCGCACGCTGTTGCTCGACGGCCCCACCGTCACCGCGCGGCGGACCGCCGCCGTCTCGGCGCTGGCCTCCCGGCGCCTGGCGCCGCATCCCGCGGGGCCCTTGCTGATCGTGGGCGCCGGCGTGCAGGGGCGCGCGCACCTGGACGCCTTTGCGGATACCCTGGGTGTGACCGACGTGGTGATCGCCTCGCGCAGCCCCGCCAGTGCCCAGGCGCTGGCCACGCACGCCCGATCGCTCGGCCTGCGTGCCCGTGTCACCGCCGATCCCGACGCCGCGCTGGCCGACTGCCCGCTGGCCGTGACCTGCACCCCGGCCAGCGGCATCGTGCTGACCGCCCGGCCCGGGCCGGCGCATTTCATCGCCGCCGTGGGCGCCTTCACGCCCGCGATGCGCGAACTCGCCCCCGGGCTGTGTCAGCAGGTTGCGCACGCGGGTCGTGTGGTGGTGGACACACCCCAAGCCCGGCACGAAGCCGGCGACCTGTTACAGGCTGGGCTGGATGTCGGTGGGTTCGAATCGCTGGCCGACGTGGTGCGGGCCGATGCGGCCTTCGGCGAGCCCGGATACAACGCCGGACCGGTTCTGTTCAAGAGCTGCGGCTGGGCCGGCTGGGACCTGGCCGCGGCACGCTGCGCCGTGCGCGCCCTGGCAGGGTCATCAGACAGACGCTGAGCCCGTGCCGGTTCAGGCTTTTGGCAGCGTCACGCCGCGCTGGCCCTGGTACTTGCCGCCGCGGTCCTTGTAGCTGGTCTCGCAGACCTCGTCGCTCTCGAAGAACAGCACCTGGGCGCAGCCCTCGCCGGCGTAGATCTTGGCCGGCAGCGGCGTGGTGTTGGAGAACTCCAGGGTCACGTAGCCTTCCCACTCGGGCTCGAAGGGCGTGACGTTGACGATGATGCCGCAGCGTGCGTAGGTGCTCTTGCCCAGGCAGATCGTCAGCACGTTGCGCGGGATGCGGAAGTACTCCACGGTGCGCGCCAGCGCGAAGCTGTTGGGAGGGATGATGCAGACGTCTTCGTTGAAATCGACGAAGCTTTTTTCGTCGAAGGCCTTCGGGTCCACCACCGTGCTGTGAATGTTGGTGAACACCTTGAACTCGGGCGCGCAGCGGATGTCGTAGCCGTAGCTGCTGGTGCCGTAGCTGACGATCTTGCGGCCGTCCGGGTCCTGCCGGATCTGGCCGGGCTCGAAGGGCTCGATCATCCCGTGCTGCTCGGCCATGCGCCGGATCCATTTGTCGCTCTTGATGCTCATCGCGATACCTCGGTGTTGCCGTCGATTGTAGAAGCGGGCTCGCACCCACCGCGTCGGCGTGCCGAGCGTGCGCAGTCACTCCGAAATCCGTAGCGCCCCGTGGCCATCCGGCCATGGGTTGAGGCCTTTTCAGCCCGAAATAACGGTCTTTTCGACCAGCCGGTCGTCCCCCAGCACGATCATTGCGAACAGCAGCTCGTCCAGCGTCTGCGCCTGGCCGGTGCGCCGCGCCAGCAGGGGTGTGGCGGCCGGGTTCAGCACGATGAAGTCGGCCTCGAAGCCCGGCTGCAGGTTGCCCACCACGCCGCCCAGGCCCAGCGCCTGCGCGGCGCCCGCGGTGTGTTGCCACCACAGGTGCTGCGGGCTCAGGCTCAGGCCGTCCTTGGTCTGGCCTTCGCGGCCGGCGGTGTAGGCCGCCAGCATGGTGTGGAAGGGGCTGAAGCTGGTGCCGCCGCCCACGTCGCTGGCCAGGCCGAAACGGAAGCCCACGCGCTCGGCGCCCGCGTAGTCGAAAAAGCCGCTGCCCAGGAACAGGTTGCTGGTGGGGCTCACGGCGGCGGCGGTGCCGGTGTCGCGCATCAGCGCGCGGTCGTCGTCGTCGAAGTGGATGCAGTGCGCATAGACGGCGCGCTCGCGCATCAGGCCGTGGTCGTCGTAGACCGCCAGGTACGAGCGCGAGGCCGGGAACAACTCGCGCGCCCAGCGCACCTCGTCGAGGTTTTCCGACACGTGCGACTGGATCCACACATCGCCGTAGCGCGCGGCCAGCTCGCCCGCGCCGCGCAGCTGCGCCTCGGTGCAGCTGGGTGCGAAGCGCGGCGTGATGGCGTAGCCCAGACGGTCCACGCCGTGCCAGCGGCGGATCAGCGCCTCGGTGTCGATGAGGCTTTGCTCCGTCTCGTCGCGGACGCCGTCGGGGCTGTGGCGGTCCTGCAGCACCTTGCCGGTGATCAGGCGCAGGCCCCGGCGTTGCGCCTCTGAAAACAGCGCGTGCACCGAGCCCGGGTGCGAGGTGGCAAAGGTCAGCGCCGTGGTGACGCCGTTGCGCGCGAGTTCGTCAAGAAAGAACGTGGCCACTTCGGCCGCGTAGGCCGCTTCGGCAAACCGCGCCTCGTGCGGAAAGGTGTAGTGCTCCAGCCAGGGCAGCAGGCCCTCGGCCGGCGAGCCGATCACGTCGGTCTGGGGGTAGTGGATGTGCAGGTCCAGGAAACCCGGTGCGAGGATGCGACCGGGCAGGCGCTCGACGGGCACATGGGCATAGCGCGCGGCCAGGGCGTCATGGCTGCCCGCCGCCTGCACCACCCGCCGGCCGGTGGCATCCGGGCCGGTGACCAGCAGGCCGTCGGTGTCAAAGACGGCCGCACCGGCGTCGTCGAATCGGAGCAGTGAGGCGCGATAGGCTTTCATGCCCCTATTTTGCGATGCGGCCCTGCACCCCGGATACGAGAAAGTTCATAGACAGTATCTGCTCGTCCGTCATGGCCTGGCCCTTGGGCACCACCTCGCGGCCCTCGTTGTCGACAATCGGCCCGGCGAACGGTTTCAGGCGGCCGGCGGCGATGTCCTTCTGGCGTGCCAGCACCTCCTGCTGCACCGCCTTGGGCACCTTCGGCCCGAAATCGCCGACGCGGATCATGCCCTGCTTCACCCCGCCCCAGACCTTGCCGGTACTCCAGCTGCCGTCGGCCACGGCGCGGATGCGGCGCGTGTAGTAGTCGCCCCACTGGTGCGTCACCGCGACGATCTGCGCGTCCGGCGCCACCGTGCGCATGTCGGAGTGGTAGGCCACGGCCAGCTTGCCGCGCTCCTGGGCGGCGGCCATCACCGCGGTGCTGCCGGTGTGGAAGGCAACCACGTCCACGTTCTGGTTGAACAGCGCCATCGCCGCGTCGCGCTCCTTGGGCGGGTCGAACCAGGCGTTGAGCCAAACCACCTTGACCTCGGCCTTGGGGTTGACCGAACGCATGCCCAGCGTGAAGGCGTTGATGCCCTGCAACACCTCCGGAATCGGGAAGCCCAACACGTAGCCGGCCACGCCGGTCTGCGACATGCGCCCGGCGGCGATGCCAGCCAGGTAACGTCCCTCGTAGTAGCGCGCGTTGGCGGTGGCCACGTTGGGCGCGGTCTTGTAGCCGGTGATGGACTCGAACTTCACCTCGGGAAACTCCTTGGCCACCTTCAGCGTGGGCTCCATGTAGCCGAAGCTGGGTGTGAAGATGATGCGGTTGCCCTGGCGGGCCAGGTCGCGGATCACGCGCTCGGCATCGGCGCCCTCGGGCACGTTCTCGACGAAGGTGGTCTTCACGCCCGCGCCCAGCGCGGCCTCGACGGCCTTGCGGCCCTCGTCGTGCTGCTTGGTCCACCCGGCGTCGGTGATCGGCGAGACGTAGACAAAACCGGCCTTGACCGGCTCGCTGGCGGCTGGCCTGGGCTGGGAAAAAACGGGGAGTGAAAAACAGACGGCCGCGAGCGCCAGGGCGCCCACCGGCACGAGGTTTTTGTACATGGTGTTCCTCTACATGGCCCCGGATGACGACAAAGAAAAAGGCTGCCGGGGCGCAGCCTTTGACGCAATTTTACCAAGGGCGCGCCCGCGGCAAGGCCGTCGCGTCGATCCGGGCCGCTTGGTTTGCGGGCGCGGCGTCCGGTTCAATACCGCGTCTGCGCCCCCTCCAGCGGCCGCCCGTCCGCCATCCAGCGCGGGATGCCGTCTTCGATGCGGCGGGCCTGGATGCCGGCAGCGCGCAGGCGGGCCACGGCTTCGAACGACAGCACGCAATAACGCCCCCGGCAGTAAGCCGCCACCTCGCGGCCGGCGGGCAGTTCACCCAGGCGTTGCGCCAGGTCACCCAGCGGCAGGTTGATGGCGCCGGGCAGGTGGGCGGCGGCAAACTCATGCGGCGGCCGCACATCGACGATCGTGACCAGGCCATCCTGCGCACGCTGCATCACTTCCGCCAGCGGCACCGGCTCCAGCGCGTCCTTCGGCGCCAGACAGCTCCGCACCAGCGCATCCACCTCGCCCAGCGTATCCTGGGCCACCTCCTGCATCTGCGTCAGCAGGTCCACCACGCCGGCGTTGGCCAGGCGGTAAATGATGGAGCGACCATCCCGGCGCGCCTGCACCAGCCCGGCCTGCTTGAGCTGCTGCAGATGCTGCGACACGTTGGCGATGGGCAGCTTCATGGCGCGCGCCAGCGCATCGACCGGGGTCTCCGCCTGCGCCAGCAACTCCAGCAGCTCCAGCCGCTGGCCGTGCGACATGGCCCGCCCAATGCGTGCGAACTGCTCGAACAGCGCGGGTTTGACGCCCGAGGGCTGAACCGGGGTGGACAGATGTTTGCGCATATTCAATAATTTCGTTGAATATTAATTCATAAAAAGCCTGCCGATCTTGCCCCGTTTTGCGACAAACCGCCGACTGTCATGAACGACGCCCCCGACATCAGCGCCCATTGGGACGCCGTCTACCAGCGGCTCGGCAACGCCGAAGGCCGGCCCGCCGGCATGAGCTGGTACCGCCCGCACCTGGAGCGCTCCCTGCACTGGATCGGCGAGCTGACGGCGGGCGACACCGCCGCGCGCGTCATCGACGTGGGCACGGGCGAATCGACGCTCGCCGACGACCTGCTGGCCCGCGGCTACCGCTCGCTGACGCTGGTGGATCTCTCGGTCACCGCGCTGGAGCACCTGTGCCAGCGCCTGCTGGCGCGTTTCGGCGCCGAGGCCTGCGCCGACCTGCGGTGGCTGGCCGGTGACGCCACGCGCCTGGCCCTGCCCGACGCCGGCTTCGACCTTTGGCACGACCGGGCCGTGCTGCACTTCCTGACCGACCCGGCCCAGCGCGACGCCTATGTGGCCCAGGCCACGCGCAGTGTGCGCCCCGGCGGCCACCTGGTCATCGCCACCTTCGCCTCCGACGGCCCGACGCGCTGCAGCGCGCTCGACGTCATGCGTTACGACGCTGACGCGCTGGCGGCGCTGTTCGAGCCCGGCTTCGAGGCGCTGGCCAGCGAACGGGACCTCCACACCACGCCCGGCGGCGCGCCGCAGGTCTTCCAGTACCTGATCGCGCGCCGGCGCTGAGGCGGCTCACCCCTCATGCGCGTGCCGATGGTGGGCATCGGGCACGTGGGCGTGGGTGTGGCGCAGCGGATCGTGCTGGTGCCAATGGCTGTGCGCGCCTGCGGGCATGGGGTCGTGCCGGTGCAGGTGGTGGCCGTCGTCGTGGGTGTGGGCGTGCTCGTGCGCCAGGGGCCCGTGCTCGTGGGCATGGGCGTGGCGCTCCAGCAGGTGCAGCAGCACGCCGGCCAGCATGAGCGCGGCGCCCACCCACCACATCGGCCCGGCGCCACGCTCGCCCAGCGCCCAGGCTGCCGCCGCGCCGAAGAACGGCGCCAGCGCAAAGACCGAGCCGGTCCGCGCAGCACCGAAGTGGCGCTGCGCCAGCAGGTACAGGCGCAAGCTCAGGCCGTAGCCCGTCGCCCCCACCGCCAGCAGCCCCGCGGCCTGCGCCCCGCTTGGCAGCGGCTCGCCGCTTAGCCAGGCCACCGTGGCCGCGCAGGCCGCGCCCAGCGCCGCCTTGGCCAGCACCACCTGGCCGGGGTCGCGCTCGGCCAGCGGGCGCGACCAGGCGTTGTCCAACCCCCACGCCGCCGTGGCCACCAGAACCGCCAGCAGGCCCCACGCGCCGACCGCGCCGCTGGCGCGCTGGTCCAGCACCAGGGCCACCCCGCCGCCCGCCAGCAGCGCCATCGCCGCGGCCACGCGCCGGTCCAGCGTCTCGCCATACAGGCGCCACGCAAGCGCGGCGGTGAACACCGCTTCGAGCGTGAGCATCAGCGACGCACTGGTCCCGCTGGTGCGCTGCAGCCCCCAGGCCAGGGTCACCGGCCCCACCAGTGCGCCCGCGATCGCCACCCACACCAGCCGCGCCAGGTCAGACCGGCGCAACCGCGCCTCGTGCTCGGGCGGCTGCCGCAACAGCGCCCCGGCACCCGCCGCGCCCGCATACAGCAGCGCCGCGGTGGTGAACGCGCCCAGCCCCACCCCCAGGCGCTGGATCAGCGGCGTGCTCACGCCGAACAGCAGGGCGGCCAGCACGGCGAGCAGGCCGCCGCGAAGGGCGGGGGCTCCGGGGTGGGAATGCTCGACCATGGGTTCAATCGTAACGAGCCGGTCCCGGCGCCACAGCAGGCGCGCCGGTGATCGCGAACACCAGCCTCGTCCAGGGATCGGCCTGCGGATCAAATTGGATCACCTGAGCGGCCAGGTCCTCCCCGGCGTCCAGACGTGTGGCGATGGCGGCGTTGACCGAGCGCGGCACATAGCCCAGCGTCACGCCGCAGCCGTCGATGCGCACGGCCAGCGGGTCGTGCGGGTTGTCGGGCTCCCGCACCAGCGCAAGCGGCGGGCGCTCACACAGTTGCGCCAACACTGTCTCGCCGCCGTGGTAGGCGAATCCGGCCACTGCGGCGCGCAGGATTTCGCCCGGTAACGGGCGGTTTTCCGGGCGGGCCGCGTGGCGGGCGAGCACCCGCGCCAGCTCCTGCTCGCTTGCTGGGTCGAGCGGACCCACGACCCGCTCCATCCACCATCCTCGCGAGCGTCGCCGTTGGGCCGCCGCGGCCAGCGCGCGGGCCCGCGCAGCCCGACGTTCCGGTTGGTTGAGCGCCACCGCCACCCGTTCGGCCCATGCCCTCATCGCCATGCTGCTGGCCGCGTTGCCCGGCCCGCGAAGCTGGACCAGCGCGTAGTCCGGCGCGTCACCCTCGGTGGCGCGCGGGTTGTACTGCGCGGTGGCGCGTTCGTCGTCCGGCAGGCGCAGGGCGACGATGCGGATGCCCTCGTCGCGGCATTGGCTCCAGTAGTCGGCCACGCAATGGTCCATGTCGTCACCTTCGCGCGCCAGGGCCGATGCCGTGGTCAGTTCGGTGGCGGTGGCGCCGCCATCCTCCCACTGGCCGAGCACCGCCGGCAGGGTCTCGCCATCGTCGACGGGCTGGGGCGCCGGCCTGCGGACGGCGTGCCAACGGGCCGAGGCCCGCAACAACGCCAGCAACCCGCGCTCACGCAGCCAGGCGCGCGCCAGTTCCTCGGGCCCGAGCGCGGCCACGTTGGCGGCATGCCCGGCTGCCGCGCGCGCGAAATCCGCCGCATCCGACACCGCCGCCGGCAACGGCGCAAAGTCCTGCTCGCAAGCCCGCCACACCGCCGTCCAGCCGGGCCGGAACACATCGCGCGCCGCCCCGATCAGGCGCTCCGTACCGCCCACCAGGCTCTCCAGCGCGGGCAGCGCCGGGACAAACGGGTCGATTTCGGCCCAGCCGGCTGGCCGCTGCTGGGGCGTGAGCGCGTCCATCAGGCGCAGGAAGTTCTGATGCGACAGCGCCGTGCTGCCCCACATCCGGGCGCACAGGGGCGAGCGCACCAGGCCGCGCGAAACGCCGTAATGCGCGGCCAGCACACCGGTCAGATCGCGGCCAAGGTCCACCGCCTCGATCACCGCGTCGTCATGGGCGCGCCAGGCATGGCGCTTGCCGCCGAACAGCTCCAGCCGGTGGTGCGCCGACAGCAGCACCGGCGCCACCAGCAGCGGGAAGCGCGTGATCGCCTGCAGGCGGCGCTGGCGCAACGCCGGCGGCAGGATCGCCAGGCGGGTGTAGTTGCGGGCGGAGCCCCAGGTGCGCTGCGAGTCGAGCATCGCCAGCGCCTGCAGCAGTTCGGCGTCCAGCCCCCGCGCAAACGACAACGCGGCCGCGTGCGCGGGGCTCCAGCGCCCGGCGCGCGGCAGGGGCGTGGCCGGCGCCGCGTACACCGCGATCGCGAACCTGAACGCTGGGTCGTTCACCTCCAGCAACAGGCCGCGTGCATCGGCGATCGCCGCGGCCACCAAAGGCGCCAACACGGCATCGTCACCCAGGCAGGGCCCCGGCAGGCGAAAAACGCGCACCTGCCCATCGTCCAGATGCAGCCAGACGCGGGCGTCGCCGTCGGCCTCGCCCAGCTCGTCGGCGGACAGCCAGACCCGCGCCCGGACACCGGGCGACCGGCCTTCAGGGATGGAACCGGCGCATTGCATGCCGGCCATCATAGTGACGCAGACGGTTCACTCGCGGACGCCGCCCTTCGCATGGCCTGCCCTCGCACGGCCGAACAGCGACTGTTTCGCGATGCGTGTGGCACAGTTCCCAACCTTGAACACCTTGATGGATATCACGATGGAAATCCTGAACGAAGATTGGGAAGGCGAGGATGTCTGGTTTGTGGACGACCCTCGCGTGCCGCAAGTCATTCGCGAGCATGGCGCCAGGTTCCGAAATCCGGCGCGCTACGTCATCGCGGTCGACGGCGAATACCTGCTGTACGGCGCCGATGGGGAGCTCCTGGACCTGTGTCGCTTGCGCTAGGCGCCGTGGCGCGCGCCGCCGCCTTGAAGCGGGACAGTTCGGCCTTGGTGGCCACCGACTTGAGCGCGCCCTTGTCAAAAGCGGCCAACAGGTCGGCTTCGTAGGCATCAGTCTTGGGCATGGGGATCATTCTTCTTCAAGTCGCTGCAGCTATCCCTACCGCGCTTCAGTGGTTGTGAAGCTTTTCCTGCAGCCAGACCTTGATCAGCGACTGGTACGGCACATCGCGGGCATTCGCAGCCGCCTTGATGGAGTCCAGCAAATGCTGCGGCAGGCGAAGCGAGATCGTCCGGGTGGTGGGTTTCAGGTTCGGCAGCGTGGCGCTTTTGGCCTTTGTCCAGTCCAGGTGCTCCGTCGAGTCGTGCGTTTCCCAGTACGCCCGCTCCTGTGCTTCGGTGTCGAATTTCGGGATGGCTTTAGTCGGTTTGTTCATAGATGGCTCGCTCCTTCCGGTGCATGTCTCGGGCAGAAATCACACGAATCAACTGGTCTGACTGGCGCAAAGTGAATGTGATGTGCAGCGCCCGCCCATCGTCGGTCTTGCCCAGTGCGTGAATCCTCGGTTCATCCTGACTGTGGGCGGCATCCTCAAGCAGAAGCAGAGGGACATTAAAGAAGACTTGTTCCGCTTCAGCCGTGGACACGCCATGTTTTTCGTTTTTCCGGGCATTGCCAGTGTCCCAGTTGAATCCTGTAATTCTCTGCAGGTCGATCATGGTCGTATATTACTATCATGTACAAATCTCGACCCATACGGCGCTTCAGAGGTCTGGAACAAACATCAGTCTGCCCGGATTTTCAACACCGCAGCCGTCCGGCCGAACCCTCGCCCGACTCACCCCCGCCACCCTGCCCCTTCGCGCCGGGCGCGGCCGAGGGCTTCCAGGGTGTCGAGGATGCGGGGCAGGCCCTTCGGAGCCCTCGGAGGCCAGCGGGGCCACGTTTTCGGCTGCTTTCATGCCCATATCGGCCCTTTCCCAGCGTGGAATGGCCACGGGGCGCTCCTGATTCAGGAGTGAACGGCGGGCGGTCTTCCATACGCCGACACCCGTTTCCGGTATCAGGCGCGGTCTGAAAGCTCGACTTCAGCAGCGAAGCCGCAGCTGCCGGTCGCGCGCCTTGCGCCGTTGCAGCGTGATCCAGTCCTGCATCTGGGCCGTCTGCGGTTGGCGGGCCATCGCGTCCCACTGCCGAATCTGCGTGTCCAGCGTCTGGCACTCGGTCAGGTTCGACGGCGTCGGCACAGCTTGTGGGACATAACCGGGCGTCTGCTGCGCAACCAGCCCTGCCGCGGCCGCTCGGTCCTGCTCGGCCAGCTTGACCTGCTGATCGAAGGGCATGCCATCAGGCACGCTCACGATGCGCTCGATCAGCGCGTTGTGACGGCTGCAATGCGCGCTGGACCAGAACGCTCCACCCCCATAGCTCTTGCACAGGAAAACCTCGCCCGCTGGCGCGGTGCCCCCCAGCGACAGCAGCAAAGCACCCACAAGCCAGACCCTTGATCTCATTCTGATCTCCCTCCAGCCTCCATTGTTGCAGGCACCCGAGACATCGCGGACTACTTTCTCGGCCTGCGGAACGCCTTCGGGTTGTAGACCGTGTCGATCGGGTTGCGCTGCTCCCTCGCCGATCGCAGCTTGAAGACGGTCTTTTTTCGAGGGCGCCGCGTCGAAGCTCGTCTTGCCTTGCGCCAGAGCCAGACCAGGGCGCTTATTGCCAGCACCGCAACAATGGTTCTTGATTCCATGGTCAATCCAGCGAGTCAGGCGGTCAGCAGCCGCACCACATCGCGCAGCTTTTCCGGGTCATGGCGCCAGCGCTGGACGCTCTTCTTGTCGATCTTGCACTGGCTGGTTTCCAGAGTTTCTTGGGCATGGAAAGCAAGCAGGCGCACGGTGGTCGTGGCGATCAACGCTCCCATTCCTGGCGGGAACGAGCCAGTTCGCCCAGTGCGGCTTTTCGATTGCCGCGCCCCAGCGCGCCTCGCACATTGCGCAGGATCTGGGCCAGCGACGATGATGCCCGCTCGTCCGTCGGGTCATCCAGAGCCACCACCACCCGTCGCGGCGGACCAATGGGCGGCGGCACCGCACCAAGCCAGGCGGCCTGATTGCCCCGCAACTCGGCCTCGCAGGTGTGCAACATGGTTTCGCCTTTCCTGAAACGTGGCTTGATTCTAGACAGCAGGCCGCAAACCCCTAGCCGCCCGCCTCACCCCCTCCACCCCGCCCCCTCGCGCCGGGCGCGGCCGAGGGCTTCGAGTGTGTCGAGGATGCGGGGCAGGCCTTTTTTCCAGGGGCCTTTGCCCTTGAAGCCGGCTTCGATGGCCGGCACGGGCAGCGGGGCCGGGCTGGCGGCGAGCAGCTGGGCGACGGCGCGCACCTGCTCGGGCAGGGTGGCGGGCCAGGGCTGGGCCGTCAGGGCGGCTGCGGGGGCGCCGGACGAGCCGGGGGCGGCGTCGGTGGCCGTTTCAGGCCGCTGAAGGGCTTCCGGGGCCGGATTTTCGGCCATTTTCATGCCCAAATCGGGCTGCTCCCAGCGTGGAATGGCCACGGGGCGCTCCTGATTCAGGAGTTCTTCGGCGCTGGCCTGGGCGGCTTGGGCGGCGGCAGCTTCGCGCTCGGCGCGACGCGCCGGGTCCTGGAAGTCGGGGCGCAGCCAGCGGATGGTGCCGGCGGCCTCCTCGGCGGCGCGGCGGGCGTTGAGGGCCACCAGGCGCGCCAGCACGGCCTCGGTCCAGGCAGCGCGGGCGGCGTCGTCACCCCAGGGCACAGGGCCGAGGTCACTCCAGCCGTAGGCGGCCAGCACGGCGGCGTCCAGATCGTCGTGCAGGCTGCGCAGCACGCTGACCAGGCCTTGCTCGTGCAAGACCTTTTCCTTGGGTGAAAGCGCCTCGCCGCGACGCAGTTTGTCGAGCACGTTGTACAGGCCGGTGAGCGTGACGGTGTCAAACGCCGCCTGCCGCGCCTTGCGGTGCGCGTCCAGCTGCTCGGCCAGACTGCGGATGCGCTCGGTGAGTTCGGGGGTGAGGCCGGTGTCGTCGGAGGGGAACGGGTATTTCTCGAAGCAAGTGGTCTTGACGTAGACCGGACGATCTTCAAGCGTGCTGCCCGTCGCGGTTGCCCACGTGACATGTGCCGAGCTGCTCATTACGCCCAAGTGCAAAGCGTCGCTTGTCGCCGCTACGACCAACTTGTGCTCAGGCCGCGCCTTGCCGTCGATGAAAGTGAATATCCGATGTTTGGCTGTTTCAGACGTGACGATGAATCGGTCAAGCCCCACCGTCGCGGCTCTCAGCTGTTCGTTTGTTCGACGAAACAGCCACCAATTTGCTCGAACCTTCGGGTCGGGATTGACAGCGCGTTCCGGGTAGACCCTGTCGCGCAGCAATTGCCAAATCGCTGGCGATTTTTTTCGCAGCGCAGTCTCCGAGAGACCATGACAGTCCACAACCAACAGGCCGCGCGGTCGTGATAGCACATCGTCTCCGTTGAGCAGTTCATGGATTAAGCCCCTCGCGCTGCCGGTTTCTTCGAGCGCCGTGGCTTCTTCCGGCTTCAACAAGAATCCGCGACCGCCGAGGATGTATCCCATGTTGGTTAATCGCAGATTCGCAGCTAGGCGGGAGGCTTTGGCGACATTTGCCCCGACACGCAAGTCCGGGTGAATCAGCCCCGCACATGCCATCAACGACACCGCAACTTCACCGTTCTCAGCACCCCGTTCATCGACCACGGTCAATAGCGTTCCTTCGCCACCGCCGGCTCGGCCAACGGTCATGGCGATGCGAACTGCCGCGCCGTTCGCACTGTCCACCCACGGATGGTCGGGAATCACATAAATGAGGCTTACGGGCGTCTTGCTGGTCAAAGCGGACGCCAGAACTCGCCGATTGAAATGCTGTTTGATGCTATTGGTCGTGATGAACCCGAATCGTCTTGCTGTCCCCTGGCCGACTAACTGCGCGGCTTTGTGCCACCAGTAGGCAACGAAGTCCGTGCCATCCGGAACTTCAGCCCATGCATCGCTCAATGCCGCCACGTAGCCATCTCCCAGGGCATCACGCAGCGACTTCCCTTTTCCAATGAACGGCGGGTTCCCCACGATGAAATCCGCCGGTGGCCACTCGGCGGGGCGCGGGTTCACGTAGCGCCACTGCGGCACCTGCGCGGCCTCGTCGGGCACGTCCTCGCCCGTTACCGGGTGCTTCTTGAAGGTGGTGCCGTCCCAGCGCGTCAGCACCCTGCCGTGCTCGTCGGTGGCCAGCTCGGCGCTGTCATAGGCCAGCACGGCGTCACGGTTCTCGATATTTCCGTAATCGTGCACAACAGGTTCAACCATGCTGGCCAAGCCACGTGTGCGCACCTGCCATTGCAGCCAGCCGATCCACAGAACGAGTTCAGCCAAGGCAGCGGCGCGAGGGTTTAGCTCGATACCCAAGAACTGCTTGAGCGTCACTGTCTCACCTTCAGTGAACGCTTCAGACTCCACACCCAGGGCTTGCAATTCATTGAGAACCTCGCCTTCCAGGCGCTTCAGGTGCTCCAGAGTCACGTACAGGAAATTTCCACTGCCGCAGGCCGGATCAAGAACACGGGTGGTGCATAGCTGGTGGTGGAAGCGCCGAATTTCGGCGCGAGCATCGGCCCACTTGTCCCGAACCTTGCGTTCGTATTCGCCCAGCGCCTTTTTTTCCTTGGCGAGGATTCGCGGGTCGAAGGTCTCATGGGTGGTGCCGGCTTTTCGCTCCGGCGGGTTGGCTTCCAGTTCCTCGGCCTCGCGCGCCAGCACGATGGCGGCTGCCTGCGCGTTGGCCCAGTCGGCGCGCAGGGGCTCCACCACGGTGGGCAGCACCAGGCGCTCCACGTAGGCGCGCGGCGTGTAGTGCGCGCCCAGGGCGTGGCGCTCGGTGGTGTCGAGCGCGCGCTCCAGCAGGGTGCCGAAGATGGCGGGCTCCACCTCGGTCCAGTTGGCGCGGGCGGCGCGCAGCAGGCCGTCAATCTGCGCGGTGGTGAGCGGCAGCACGTAGCCATCCGCCCCCGCGTCCTTGAACAGCTTGCCGTTGAAGCGCAGCACCTCGGCCGCGATGGCCGCGTTGAAGCCGCCGGCGTCCATGCCGGCCCAGAACACTTTCAGCATCTGCGCCAGCGTGGCGGGCTGCTCGCGATGCTGGCGCAGCAGGTGCACGAAGCTGCCCAGGCCCTCGGGTCCGCTCCTGGGCAGCAGGCCCACGTCCTCGGCAAACATGCTGAACAGGCAGCGCGTCAGAAAGCCGGCCACGTGGTGCGGCGTGTGGCCGGCGGCCTCCAGGCTGCGGGCCAGCTCGGCCAGCTCGGCGGCCACCTCGCGCGTGACGCGGGCGCTGGCGCGGCTGGGGTCCAGGCTCAGCGGGTCGGTCCACAGGGCTTTGAGGCGCGCGCGGATGGCGGGGTCGGCCAGCTGCTCCAGCCGGATGCGGTGGCTGCGCGGGTCGGGGAACGGGGTGTAGGTGGCGCCCGAGCGGGTGAACTCGGCGTACAGCTCGATGACGTGGCCCACGTCCACCACCACCACGAAGGGCGGGCGGCCTTCGGCGGCCGGCAGCGCGCGGGCGTAGTTCTCGGCTTGGGTGCGGGCGCGCAGCAGCGCGTCGTCAAATCGGCGGCGACTGCTGCCAGTGGCGGCGGCCTGGCGCTCGCCGTCTTTGAGCTTCTTGCTCTCCCAAACGAAGTGGCCGCGCAGGTAGCAGTCGATGCGCCCGGCGCTGGTGCTGCCGTCGCCGTGGGTGAAGGTGATGGGGCGCTCGAACATGTAGCTCTGCTCGGGCGTGGGGTGCGGCGGCTGCACGCCCAGCAACTCGCAGAGCTGAATGACGAAGCTTTGCGAGGTGGACAGCTCCGAGGCGGTGACGCCGCGCCAACGGGCGATGAACTCATCCGCGGCCTGGGTCGTGGCGTCGATGGCGGCATCGCTAGCCGCGGGGGTGGTGCTGGCGGTGTCTCCCATGCGGCGCATCATAGCGGGCAGGCGTCACAGCACGTGAAATCGCTCCTTTTGTTGTAGCTGCTTGTGGCCGACTGGCGCTGGGATCAGGCTGTTTTCACCACAAAAAATGGCTCCGCAAGCCCTTCAACGGGCCTGAGAGCACCCAACGGCCAACCCGACCCGCATATTTGACCAGCATCAAGCCCCGAGGATTGACCGCTGTGCTGCGCCGCACCAATGCCTAGACTGCACACCCGATGAGCTCGCCAACCTTGCCCCCCTCCCCTGCCGCCCCGCCCCGCACGCCGCCAGCGACGCCGCGCCCCTGGCTGGCACGCCTGCACCCGTCCCTGTTCGGCATGGCGCTCGGGCTGCTGGGCCTGTCGGGCGCCTGGCACCGGCTGGAGCCCGCCGGCGTGCCGATGGCGGGGCCCATGGCGGCGGGCATCCTGGCCTTCGCGCTCGGCTTGCTGGCGCTGCTGGTGGTGCTCTGGCTGGCCAAGGCCCTGCGCCACGGCGCGGTGCTGCGGCAGGAGCTGCCGCACCCCGTGCAGGGTGCGCTGCTGGCGCTGATGCCTGTGGCGCTGCTGATGGCGGTGGCACTGGTGGCCAACCGCTGGCCGGCGCTGCGTGAGGCGCTGCTGCCGCTGGCGCTGGTGGTGCTGGCCGGCCAGGGCTGGATGGCCTGGCGCGTGGTGGCCGACCTGTCCACCGGCAAGACGCCGCCGGAACTGGTGACGCCGGCGCTGTACCTGCCCACGGTGCCGGGCGGATTTGTCGGCGCGATGGCGCTGCAGGCGCTGGGCTTTCACGGCTGGGCGACGCTGCTGATGGGCATGGGGCTGGGCGCCTGGGCGCTGCTGGAAATGCGTATCCTGAACCGGCTGTTCGCGGGCCCGCTGCCGCTGGCCCTGCGGCCCACGCTGGGCATCGAGATGGCGCCCGCCGCGGTGGGCGCGCTGGCGGCCTGCACGCTCTGGCCCATGCTGCCGGCCGACGCGGTGATGGTGGCGCTGGGCGTGGCCAGCGGCCCGGTGCTGGCGGTGCTGACGCGCTGGCGCTACTGGAGCGAGGTGCCGTTCAACGTGGGCTTCTGGTCGTTCTCGTTCCCGCTGGCGGCGTTCGCGTCCACCACCGTGGAGGCGGTGCGCCGCGGCGACTGGCCGCTGTCGGTGGCCGTGTTCGCGGTGGTGGTGGCCAGCGCGGTGATGGCCTACCTGCTGGCGCGCACGCTGGCGCTGCTGGTGCGCGGACGGCTGCTGCCGCCGGTGTGAGGACTTTGAGCGGCGCGCGCGAACGCCCGATCAGGCTTTCAGAACCGAGTGGGCGCGCAACCAGGCGGCGAAAGCCTCTTCCGACAGGTCACCTGCGGCGACGGCGAGCATGGTGAGCGTGGCTTCGGCTTGGCTGACCTTCAGCCGGTAGCCATTGAGATGCAGGAACAGACCGACCGCCAAGAAGGCGGCGCGCTTGTTACCGTCCACGAACGGGTGGTTTTTTGCCAGGCCCACGCCGTAGCTGGCGGCCAGGGTAGCGATGTCCGGCGGCGCGGCCGGGTCGGCATACGCCACCACGTTCAGCGGGCGTGCCAGGGCCGAGTCGAGCAGGCCTTCGTCCCTGACGCCTTCACCCCCGCCGTGTTCTGCCAGACTTTCTGCATGCAGGAGCAGGAGCGCCTGTTTGCTGATCCAGCGCCAATTCGCACTCATTTGGCAAGCTGGTGAAACGTGTCGCGAAACTCGCGCATGAACTCCCGGCCGGCCTGAATTTCTTCTTCCAGCGCCGGGTCGTAGGGGGTGAGGATGTAGCCATCGGGCGTTTCCGTCATGAAAACGGACTCGCCTTTGCCAAGTTTCAGACGTGCCAGCGCTTCCTTGGGCAGGATCACGCCCACCGAATTGCCGATCTGGGTGAGTTTGAGGGTATGCATCGCGATTGCTCCTGTTATAACGTGCGTAATAATAACCATCCACCACATGAGCGTCAATCGGGCAATGGCAATGCCGCGCCTGCTTCAACAACGGCCGGTATCTGGCGTGCGGCGGCCCGGTTTGCCGGCCCTTGCGCCGACCGGGCCTGCGGCTGATACTTCGGCACGTGCGCAACAGGAGCTCGCCATGATCACTGCCCAGACTGCCAGCCTCGGTCCTCTGCTGCGGCCATCCTTGCTTTTGCTGGCCAGAACCGTTGAGTCGCCCGCGCTGGGCGACCTGTCCGGATGCGACACCGACGCGACGGATATCAACGCTCTTTGCCGCCTGGCCACACATGCACAGCGCGGTTTTACGCAGGCGTTTGGAAAGTTGCAGCCGAGCGTGGTGGACAACCCGGACTGTTCAGCGACGGCCCTGCTTGCATTCATCGAGGACTGCCGTCAGTCCTGCGAAGCACTGGCGACCAGCCATCAGCAGATTCGCCAGCACGCGCACCGTCGCCCGTCACGGCAAGCCGGTTTGCTGGTGCAAGCCAGTCATGATGCTCTGGTGATCGCCGCGCATTTTGTGGCGGACTTGACGCGCTCCCTGTGCGACCCTGCGGTGCTGCGGGAGTTGGCGGGAGCGGCTGCGCACGGTCTGGACGATGCGTCGCTGGAATTGGGTGCAAGCCTGCCCATGCCGGAAAACGGGGCCGAGCTGGCCGGCTGGTCACCGATGCGTGTGGCGTGGCGACAAGGCGACGTGCATGCGGCGTTGCGCCTGGCGGATTTGAAACCGACGCCGATGCAGGCCATGCTTGCACAAGGGTCTGAACGCCCCCTGCCGTCTGTGCCCCCCTTCCACAAAGAGGTGAAATGGGGCTTCTGGGCCACGGCCGGCTGGCTCGCCATCCTCTGGGGGATCATTCATTGAAGCTGCCAGGCAGGGTCTGCGGATCGGCCGGGATGTAACAGGCACCCAGCGCAGACGGTGCCGGCAGCCTGCGTCGATCAATGCCAATCTGACGCAGAAAACACGGTTGTGAGGGCTTGCCGCCCCGCCTCTCCCGGCACGGTTGGCGGGCGTTGCGGGCGGGCGCACCGGCGTGCCGGCCGACCCGCTCAAAAGTCATGTTCCACAAACCCCTCGAAGCAGTGATTGAGCTGCCGCACCCAGCGCGCCTTGTCGGCTTGCGGCGCAAAGCTGGCTTCGATGCTGTTGCGGGCCAGGGCCCAGGCGTGCTCGGTGCCCAGGTGCAGTGCGGCGAAGGTCTGGACGAAGTTCTCGTTGATGTAGCCGCCGAAGTAGGCCGGGTCGTCGGAGTTGATGGTGGCGCACAGGCCGGCATCGAGCAACGCGCGCAGGTTGTGGTCTTTCAGGTCGGGGAAGACACAGAGCTTCTGGTTGGACAGCGGGCACACGGTGAGCGGGGTGCGCTCCTGCGCCAGGCGCGCCATCAGGGCCGGGTCTTTGGCGCTTTGCACGCCGTGGTCGATGCGCTCGACTTTCAGCACGTCGAGCGCGCTCCAGATGTAGGCCGGCGGCCCTTCCTCGCCCGCGTGGGCCACGAGGTGAAGGCCGAGTTCGGCGCAGCGGGCGAAGACGCGCGCGAACTTCTCGGGCGGATGGCCCACCTCGCTGGAGTCCAGCCCGACGCCGATGAAGCGATCGCGAAACGGCAGCGCCTGCTCCAGCGTGGCGAAAGCCTCGTCCTCGCTGAGGTGGCGCAGGAAGCACAGGATCAGGTCGGCGCTGATGCCCAGCCGCGTACCGGCATCGGCGCAGGCGCGGTGCAGGCCATTGATGACCACCTCCATCGGCACGCCGCGCGCGGTGTGGGTCTGGGGGTCAAAGAAGAGCTCGGCGCGCACGACGTGGTCGGCCGCCGCCTTCTCAAAGTAGGCCCAGGCCATGTCGTAGAAGTCCTGCTCCTCCAGCAGCACGCTGGCACCGGCGTAGTAGATGTCGAGAAAGCTCTGCAGGTCGGTGAAGGCGTAGG
>WBZP01001307.1_pt1 | contig 31184 bp, 29 predicted proteins | sample 5204301 | NCBI WGS metagenome assembly WBZP01 (sample SAMN12412401, study PRJNA552823) | activated sludge metagenome | isolation source: activated sludge from nitrification reactor of wastewater treatment plant... | place: USA: Pennsylvania | collected 2017 | reverse complement strand
CGCTGTCGGAGATGCCTAAGAATCAGTAAGCAGTAGGTCAGTAGGTCAGTGGGTCAGTCCGACGCACTGACCTACTGACCCACTGACCTACTGCCCCACTCCCCCATGCCCCGCCTCCTCCCCCTCCTCCTCGTCCTCCTGCTGGCCGGCTGCGCAGTGGCAGCGCCGGCGGCGACTCCCACACCGCCGCCGACACCCACCGCCGCGCCGGCCGACTTGCTGGGCGACGAGCCGGTGGTCATGTCCTTCCCCTCGCCCGACTACGGCATCCACGTCTTCATGTGGTGGAAGCTCGACACGGCGCTGCGGGATTTGGGGCTGGTGCAAGACATGGGCTTCACCTGGGTCAAGCAGAAGTTTGCCTGGCGTGAGATCGAGGGCATCGAGAAGGGGCAGTATGACTGGTATCGCAGCGACTTCATCGTCGAGGAGACGGAGAAGGCGGGGCTGAAGCTGCTGGTGCGCCTCGACCGGCAGCCGTACTGGTCGGAGCCGGCTGACAACCAGTGGCAGGATAGCGGCCCGCCGGGCGACTACGCCGACTTCGGCGACTATTGCGGCGCGGTGGCCGAGCGCTATCGCGGCCGGATCGGCGCTTACCAGGTGTGGAACGAGCCGAACCTGAGCCGCGAATGGGGCAACCGCCCGCCCGACCCGGCGGCCTATACCGAGCTGCTGGGCGTCTGCTACACGGCCATCAAGGCCGCCGACCCGAACGCCATCGTCGTCTCCGCCGGGCTGGCCCCCACCGGCACCGACACCGCCGAAGCCATGCCCGACATCGAATTCCTGCGGGGCATGTACGATGCCGGGGCGGCGGCCTACTTCGACGTACTGGGGGCCAATGCCCCCGGCTACAAGGCTCCGCCGGAGCTTGACCCGGCGGCAGCCGAAGCGCCGGAGTACGGCGGCGGGCGCTGGTTCGCCTTTCGCCACGTCGAAGACCTGCGCGCGTTGATGGTGGCCAACGGCGACGGGCACAAGCAGGTGGCCGTGCTGGAGTTGGGCTGGACGACCGACAAGGTCAACCCGGACTACGCCTGGCACGCCGTGGATGAGGCCACACAGGCCGAGTATTTGGTGCGCGCCTACCAGTACGCCGCCGAACATTGGCAGCCGTGGGTTGGCCTGATGACGACGATCTACATCGCCGATTGGGAGTGGACGCCGGAGAATGAGCAGTGGTGGTGGGCCATCGTCCTGCCCGACGGCACGCCCCGCCCGGCCTACTTCGCGCTCAAGGATATGCCGAAAGAGTAAGGGCTAGGGGCTAGGGGCTAGGGGTTAGGGAAGAGCGCTCTTCCCTAACCCCTAGCCCCTAGCCCCTAGCCCCTAAGGATAGACACATGACATTCTGGGTTCTCGTCGCATCCTACTGGGTTCATCTATTGGCGACGGTCATCTGGCTGGGGGGTATCGCTCTGATGGCGTTCATCGCCTGGCCGGCGCTGCGACAGGGAGCGCTGTCGTCCAACCAGTGGTTCGCCCTGCAAAAGCGCTTTCTGCCCTGGGTCAACGCCGCCCTGGTCATCCTGCTCATCACCGGCTTCATCCAGATGACCAACGACGAGAACTACAACGGCTTCCTGGCCATTGATAGCCTGTGGGCCTGGGCCATGCTGCTGAAGCACGTGGCCTACGTCGGCATGGTCGCCCTGACCGCCTATCTGCAATTCGGCCTCTACCCGGCCATGACCCGGCTGGCGCTGCTGGGCGAGGCCCGGCCGGAGATGGCCGCCGCCGAGCGCGACCGGCTGGCGCAGCGCGAGATGCGCTTTCTGCGCCTCAACGTCGTCTGCGCCATGACCGTGCTGCTCTTCACCGCCATCGCCACAGCCGTGTAGGGCGGGTTGGCAACCCGCCTCTTCTGCCCAGAACTTCGACAGTATAAGGCCGGGTTCCTAAGCCCGCCCTTCGCTTTTCCGATGGCCGAAGAAGGCGGGTTGCCAACCCGCCCTACAAACTATTCACCGTAAGTTTCTTCGTAAGCGAGCGGCACTAGACTATCCCTAGGCAAATAGGCGCTGCCCAGGAGCAGCTTGCCAGGGAAGAATAAACATGATTCAGGCTCCAGCGACCAACAAACCAGATACCTTCTCCGCCATCGCGACGCGGCGGCTCAATCGCTGGCTCAAGCTGGGCCTGGATTACGCGCTGACTCTGCCAACGCTCATCCTCATCTCCCCGTTGCTGCTGGTGCTGGCCGTGCTCATCCGGCTCGATTCGCCCGGCCCGGTGCTCTATCGCCGGCGCGTCGTCGGCCGCAATGGCCGCGAGTTCGATGCCTACAAGTTCCGCACCATGTACGTGGACGGCAACGACCGGCTCATCGCCAACCGCGATCAGTGGATGGAAGTGCTGCAGGGCGACGTGAATAGCGACCCGCGCCTGACCCGCGTCGGCCGCTTCCTGCGCCGCTACGGCCTCGACGAACTGCCGCGGCTGCTGAACGTGCTCAACCGCACCATGTCGCTGGTCGGCCCGCGCATGATGACCCGCGCCGAGCTGCTCAAGTTCGGCCACCGCATTGACGGCTATTGCAGCGTCATGCCCGGTCTGACCGGCCTGTGGCAGGTCAGCGGCCACAGTCGCCGCGTGGACGACCGCGTCGACCTGGAAGCGCGCTACATCCGCGACTGGTCGCTGGGGATGGATGTGCAGATTCTCATCCAGTCGGTGGTCGTGGCCTTCACCGTCCAGGCCTAAGCGCGACTCTTACACAATATCTCAAAGCCCCGCCTCCGTGCGGGGCTTTTTCTTTGAGAGGGGCCACAGATTACCCACGGCTGAGCACAGCCGCGGGTAATCTGTGGCCCCCTCTCCTTGTTTCTTGCGCCCTCAAGAGGAACGAGCGATCATCGGCCCCATGCTCACCATTGACGGCCGCATGGGCGAAGGCGGCGGACAGGTCTTGCGCACGTCGCTCAGCCTGGCGGCGCTGACCGGGCGGCCGTTCCGCCTGAGCCACCTGCGCGCCAACCGCGCCAGGCCCGGCCTGCGCCCGCAACATCTGACCGCCGTGCGCGCCGTGGCCCGCCTGTGCGGCGCGACCCTCGTCGGCGACGCCCTCGACTCGCGCACGCTGGAGTTCCGCCCGGCCATGCCGCCGCAGCCGGGCGACTACCACTTCGACGTATCCGACGCCGCCCAGGGCGGCTCGGCCGGGGCGATCATGCTCATCTTCCAGGCCGTGCTCTGGCCGCTGCTGTTCGCCGGTGGGCCGTCGCGCCTGACCCTGCGCGGCGGCACCCACGTGCCCATGAGCCCACCCTACCACTACCTGGCCCACGTCGCCGGGCCGGTGTTCGCCCGCATGGGGGCGACGTTCGAGCTGGAGCTGGAGCGCTGGGGCTGGTACCCCGTCGGCGGCGGGGTCGTGCGGGCGGCCATCGCGCCCGTGGCCCGGCTCGACGCGCCGCCCTTCGAGCGCCTGCCGGCCGAGCGCGTCAGCGGCGTGGCCGCCGTGACCAACCTGCCGGCCGACATCCCCCAGCGCATGGCCGGCCGGGCGACCAACCTGCTGACCGCCGCCGGCCATTCCGCCAAGATCGAGCCGCGGCGCGAGAACGGGGCGGGGCCGGGGGCGGGCATCTGCCTATGGGTTCCGCAAGGGGGCTTCACCAGCATCGGCCGCCCCGGCCTGCCGTCGGAGCGCGTGGCTGAGGCGGCGGTTGCCGAAGCGCTGGCTTTCCTGGACAATGGGGCGATGGTTGACCGCCATTTGGCCGACCAACTGCTGCTGCCGCTGGCTCTGGCCCACGGCCGCAGCCGCTATACGACCGATCATCTGACCTTGCACACCACCACCAGCGCCGACCTGCTGCGCCTCTGGCTCGACACGACCATCGCCATTGACGGCGAGTTGGGCGGCCCGGCGAGCATTGAAATCACCGGCGCGGAATTCACCGGATAAATAATGAAGAGTCCACAGATTACACAGATTTCACAGATTAAGAAGAATTGATCCGCAGGTTTAGCAGATTGGGCAGATTTTCAGAATAAGAAAGTTTGAGTCTGAAAATCTGCCCAATCTGCCTAATCTGCGGATTACATCTCTTCTAATCTGTGGAATCTGCGTAATCTGTGGACTCTCCCCGAATGCGTATGTTTGAACTGATTTTTCTGGGCACATCGTCATCAGCGCCGACCATCACCCGCGGGCTGGCCGGCCACATCATCCTGCATCGCCACTACCGCTTTCTGCTCGACTGTGGCGAGGGCACGCAGCGCCAAATCCTGCGCAGCGGGTTGGGCTTCAAGCGGCTCGACACCGTGCTGCTGACCCACGGCCACCTCGACCACATCCTCGGCCTGGGCGGGCTGGTCAGCACGTTGGCCCGCTGGGAGAACCTCGACCACATTGACATCTACGGCGGCCGGGCCACGCTGGGCCGCGTCAGCGATCTGTTGTTCAAGGTGGTGTTTGCCGGCCACCGGCCGCCGATTGACATTGACCTGCATCCGATCGAACCGGGCGACGTGGTCTGCGCCGACGAGAAGTTCAGCCTGACGGCGTTCGAGGTCAGCCACCGTGGGCCGGGCAACCTGGGCTACCTGTTTCAGGAGAAGCCCCACCGCCCGTTCCTGGCCGAGCGGGCGGCCGAGTTGGGCGTCCCCTTTGGGCCGGAGCGGGCGCGGCTGGTGAGGGGCGAGGCGGTGACACTGGCCGACGGTCGCGTCGTGTCGCCCGACGACGTGCTGGGCGAGACGCAACACGGCACGAAGTACGTCCACATCGGCGACGTGGGCCGGACGGATAACCTGCTGGAGATCGTCCGCGGGGCCGACGCGCTGGTGATGGAGAGCACCTATCTGGAAGAGGAAGGGGAGATGGCCGCCGAGTTCGGCCACATGACCGCCGCCCGCGCCGCCGCCCTGGCCCGCGATGCCGGCGTGCAGCACCTCATCCTGACCCACCTGTCGCGCCGCTACTCCGAGCGCGAGATCCGCACCGAGGCCCGCGCCACCTTCGCCAACACCCACGTGGCCCGCGATCTGGATCATTATCAGATTACGCGGGAGGGGGTGGTTAGGGTGAAGAAGGAAGAGGGCTAACCTTGCAGTCCGAGAGCTTTTCTCTTAGCCTGATCAAACTCGGCGTTGCTAATACTTCCCTCACGGTGAAGCTTTGAGAGACGCTCCAACAATTCAACCATCTCAACTGTCGGAGACTGGTTCCTTTGCTCGAGCCGGGTTAGTTCGTCCTGCGCATACTTGTACAGCCGCTGAATCGTATCGCGATTATCATAACGATCGGCGGCATTAAGCAGATCCTTGAGTATTATCAACCGTTCACTTACGGATTTCACCTGGACCGGGTAAACAGCAGACTGGCGCACGTAAACTGCAATAAAATCGACGCCCCCATAGATTACTGAACCCGGCCATTCCTTGCTCCAGCCATCGGCAAGCAGACGCGCATCTAGATGTATATGCTGTTCTTTAATAGCATCCAGCTCACGTGCCGATCGCGCATTATACTTTTCCTCACCCATGTATAGAATGTGAAGTTCACCAGCAGCATTAAATCCTGTGATCCTGATCGAGCGCTTGTCGCTGAACAAGGACCTTCTATCAGGCATCCACTCAACCGCGCAAAGATCATAGGCCATCGTAAAACCTTCCTTATTAGGTCTTTTCCGTCAGGGTAACGGTGTTTCCAAAGCATCACGAAATGCCTCGGGGCTGCGCGCGGCCACGCGAAGCAGTGCCCTTGCCGGCCCAACCGGCTTGCGGCGTCCCTGCTCCCAGTTCTGCAAGGTTCCCAAGCTGACGCCAATCATCAGCGCAAACTCGCGCTGTGACTTGTCCAGTTTGGCGCGGATGCCTTTAATGTCCATTGGCGAGTACTCGAAAACTCGACTCGGCTGCCGCAGGCCGCGCTTAATCTCGCCAGCTTGCTTGATGCTCTCCATTAATTCCGCGAAATCTTTATCGTTCATCGCAAATACTCCTTGCAGACGCCTGTATTCCTCATCGGATAGTAGTTCTGTTATGTATTTGGTGAAGATAGGTGTCTCAATGAACTGCATATCATACTATACGTCACTGACGTACTTACGTCAATAGTTCTTACGGAGAGGCCCGACAACCCCACGAGATATTCTTTCAGCGTTTGTCAGCGTCAACTCAGTGTCATCTGCGTGCTTTTCTTCCGTCCGCAACCGACGCTTTCCAGATGACATTCCCGCCTCTTCCAGTAGAATCCGCCTATCAAGGAGCAACCCGATGAACGACAACGATCTGCGCCCCGAAGCGCTATTCGACCTCGCCGACCCCGCCACCGCCGCCTTCTTCGACGGCTGCGACTACGTCTGGCAGGCGCTAACCAAGCTGGAAGAACACGTGCAACGGCTGACGGCCGGCGGCCGGCGCATCGCCGGCACGGTGATGGGCGGCGCGTGGCTGGGCAACGCGCCCATCGTCATCGAGGAAGGGGCGGTGGTGGAGCCGGGGGCCTACGTCGTCGGCCCAGCCTACATCGGCCGCGGCGCGGTCGTGCGCCACGGGGCCTACGTGCGCGAGAACGTCATCCTGCTCGATGGGGCCATATTGGGCCACGCCAGCGAGGCCAAGCACGCCCTCTTCCTGCCCCACGCCGCCGCGCCCCATTTCGCCTACGTCGGCGACTCCATCCTTGGCCATCGCGTCAACCTGGGCGCGGGCACGAAGCTGAGCAATCTGGGCATCCTGAGCGAGAAAGACCCGACCACGGGCCGGCGGCCGACCATCCACCTGACCATCGGCGACCGCGACTACGACACCGGCCTGACCAAGTTCGGGGCCATTCTGGGCGACGACGCGCAGACGGGCTGCAACAGTGTGCTCAACCCCGGCTGCATCGTCGGCCCGCGCACGCTGGTCTACGCCAACGCCAGCCTGCGCAAGGGGTATCATCCGGCCGATAGCGTTATCAAGTTGAGGCAGAATTTGAGGGCGATGGGGAGGGAGTAGTCAGTATTCAGTAGGTCAGTAGGTCAGTAGGTCAGTAGGTCAGTAGGTCAGTCTGATTCACTGACCTACTGACCTACTGAATACTGACCTACTGGCTCAAAGCCGCCACTCCCTCTTCCAGGGTGTCATAGGCGGCGAAGAAGTCGAGGAAGCCAGTGACGGTCATCACGTCGCGGATGCTCTCCGTCAGGCCGACGAGGGCGACCTGGCCCTCGCTAGTGGCCATGCGGCGGTAGAGCATGAGCAATGCGCGCAGGCCGGCGCTGCTGATGTAGTTGACCCCGCTCATCTCCAGCAGCACCCGCGCCTCCGGCCCGGGCAAGTCCAGCAGCCTCTCCTGCACCACCGGCGCGGTGCGGCTGTCCAGCTCGCCAAACAGCGTCACTACCGTGATTCCGTCTACCGTCTCAAATTCGATTTCCATGAGGCTGTATAGTATAGCAGCGTGGGGTGGTGTCCAGTATTCAGTGGGTCAGTGTTCAGTAGGTCCGTCAGTCAGTAGGTCAGTATTCAGTGGGTCAGTGAAGTTCGCGGCAATTTCTGAACTGGCCCACTGACCCACTGACCCACTTCCCTACTGCTTCTTCTCGTCCGCCCGCAACCGCTCGGCCAACGCCTCCAGCCGCTTACTCAACCAAAGCAGGCCGCCTTCGGCCCCCTTGGTGGCTTCGGCCTTCCAGTCTACCTGGCGCAGGCGCTCTTCGACGGCGTCGGCCGTGGCCTTGGCCTGGGCCTGGACGGTCTCACTGACTTTTTCGCGCACCGCCTCGGCCGTGCGGTTGGCCGTCTCGGCCGTGGCGTCGGCGATCTTGTGCGTCACTTTGGCCGTCGAGTCCTTCACCACGCCGGCCACGCGCTGGCCGGCCTGCTCGGCCGCCTCGCGCGCCTTGCCGTGCGGCCGTTCGGGCTGGGCCGGCGGCTCAGCGGATGGAGGAGTCGGGGCAAGCGGTTCGCTCAGGCCCAGGTCTTCGAGCGTAATTCTCAAGGGTTCTTTGTCGGTCATGATCCAATCTCCCGCTGCGGGTTCTGGCCAACTATACGCAGGGCGGACGGGATCGTTGCGGGGGCCGACGATGAGCGCCGCGTGGGAAAACGGCGGCACGGCTTGCGCATCTCGCTGGCGTGACTACCATATAGGCCGCCCCGAAAAGGCAGGTGTGGGACTGTGGCCCACCTCGACACGGGCAATCAGGGAGTGCAAACAACTATGATCGCGAAGCTGAACCGTTTCCTGCGTCGTTGGCGGCCCCTTCTACCGGTGGCCCTGTTGATCCTGGCGGGCGCGGTCGCCCTGCTGGCCGTCGCCTCGGTCTGGGCGTTCCAGGTCGCCGGCGACAACTTCGTCTTCGGCCCGGCCATCTTTGGCGGGTCGGACGACCAGGCCACGCCGACCGCCACGGCCACGACAACGGCCACGGCCACTGTCGCGCTGCCGGGCACGCCCACGGCCACCGGTACAGCGACCGCCACCGGCACGATAACGGCCAGCGACACGCCTACGTCTACCGCGACGAGCACCGCCACGGCCACACCAACCGAGACGCCTACGTCCACCCCCACCGCAACGCCCACCGACACGCCTACCGCTACGCCGACGGACACACCCACAGCCACAGCCACCAATACACCCACCGCCACGGCGACCACCAACGCCACTCCGACCAAAACACTCAAGCCGACCAAGACGCCCAAGCCCACCGCCACCGCCACCCTGACCCCCAGCCCCACAGCCACGCTGCCCCCCGGCGATGAGCTGCTGGTCTTCGACTGGAACGAGCCGGCCACCAAAGCCCACCACGGCTTCCCCTGGGACAAGCCACCGTTGGCCAACGGCAACTGGACGCAGCCGATCAACTTCGCCGAAGGCACGCTCTATCTGCGCGTCGAGATCTTCGACCAGCCCGTGCCCCAGGACATGAAGCTCGAATTCTGCGTCTGGCAATCCAGCAATACCCTGGAGAACTGCACCGACCGCATGGCCGTGTCGGGCGAGTCGGGCACGGTCGTCACCTGGAGCACGCCGGTGAAGCGGATGTGGAAGAAGGACGGCCTGCCCATCAACTGGGCGCTGCCGCGCGACCGCAACGGCGTGGCCATCCGCAACAGCCAGGGCGACCCAGTCAGCGACTACTCCGGCTGGGGATGGAGCGGCGAAGACCCGGATGAGTGGTACCCGCTGGAGATGCGCTTCACCGTCGTCGTCGTCGAAAAGGGCGCGGGCTTCTCCGGCTGGGACAACTACATTCCCTGAGCGCGAGCACACCGCTCACCAACGCCAGGGGCCTGGAGGAACACATGACACCTTCCAAGGGCCACAGCGCGCGGCGAACCCGGTCCATCACGATCGTCTTCATCCTGCTGCTGGGCGGGTTGGCTCTGCTGAGCAGTAGCGGCCGGCCGGCGACGGCCGCCACCACAGCCGCCGGTCGCGTCTACACACCGGTCGTCGTCCTGCCGTCGCCGCCGGCCGACGAACTGCTGGTCTTCGACTGGAACGGCCCGATCACCATCGAGCACCACGGTATGCCCGCGCCGGCTCCCCTGCCGGGGGCCAACGGCGACTGGACGCAGCCAATCCACTTTGCCCAGGGCACCATCCACTTGCGCATCGAAGTGCGAAGCCAGCCACAGCCGCAGGACATGCGCCTGCAAATCTGCTGGTGGCAAGACGGCCGCGAGACCTGCACCCGCGCCGGCAAGATCACCGGCCAGCCGGGAGCCGTCACCACCTGGTCGCAGGACGTGGCCCGGATGTGGTCGCTCAACCAGACGCCGATTGATTGGACGCGCCCGCGCGCCAACGGCATCGTCGTCCGCGATGGCGACAACGACATCGTCAGCGACTACGGCGACTGGAACTGGGCCGGCCACGACCCGGCCGACTGGTTCCCGCTCGACGTGCGCTTCACGGCCGTCGTCGTCGAGGCCGGCGGCGCGTTTTCCGGTTGGGAGCGTTACATCCCCTAAACCCGCCGCCGCCCGACTACTTATATAGCTGCTCCCGCGCCCTTGGCCTATTAGAACCAAGGGCGCTTATTTTGCGTTTCTCTCTGGCGGAAACGCCCGCGACAAATGCAGTATGAGTAGTACTTAAGTAATGGCTATTCTACTGATTTGGCTTGCTACAATGTTGACCGCCTGGTTCCAAAAAAGGAAGCAGGCAGCGACGAACGGGCGCAGGCGACTCTTTTCCAGCAGCGAGTTGCCCACCATCACCGATATCATCACGCTTGACGCCATTTTCACGTTGGGAGCACCCCACGTTAAGAAGCATCGCAAGACCATCACCGGACACTTTTCGTAAGTGATGGTGCGGCGCTGCCTGGTGAAGTAATTCACCGGCGCGCCGCGAACTTGTCGTGAATTCATGTTGATGTAGGAGAGCGATTGATGCAAACCGAGTCGCGGAAAGTGTGGCTACGTGCCACGTTCCTTGTTGTCATTGTCGGATTGTTGGGCTTCCTGGCCCTCCTTCTGCCCACCGTGTTGCTGGCCGAAACGAGCGCGGCCAACACCGTCGCCAATCCCGGCTTCGAGACCGGCGTCAAGAGCTGGAAGTGCGGCAATTGTCGCATTACCGCCGGCGCGCCGGCCCATGCCGGGAGCGCCGCCGGGCAGATGCGCACCACCCACCGCACCGCCCGCGCCCAGCTCTATCAGAGCGGTGTAGACCTATGGCCGGCCACCGAGTATCAACTCACCTTCTGGGCCAAGTCCCTCGGCGGCCAGGACTTGCAGGTTGACCTCTATCGCCAGACCTCGCCCTTCACCAACTACGGCCTGGATCAGACCTTTGATCTGACGCCGGAGTGGCAAGCTTTCACCGTCACCTTCACCACCACCGGATTCAACCAGACGGTCACCAATGGCCGGCTGCGCTTCCGCGCCCCCGGCGGCAAGGACTTCCGCTTTAGCATTGACGACGTTGCGCTTGTGGCCCTCAGCGAGCCGCCGACGCCCACTCCCTCGCCCACGCCGGTGGTCGGCTCCGAACTGGTCGTCTTCGACTGGAACGAGCCGGTGACCACAGCCCAGAAGGGCTTCCCCTGGGACAACCCGCCGATGGCCAGCGCCAACGGCAACTGGACGTCGCCGATCAACTTCGCCGAGGGCACGCTCTACCTGCGGGCCGAGATCTTCAGCATCCCGGTGCCTCAGGATGACATGAAGCTGCAACTCTGCTTCTGGCAATACAACAACGCGCTGGAGAACTGCACCAACTCGCGCAACGTGCCCGGCCGCGCCGGCACGGTCGCCGAGTGGTCGGTGCCGGTGCAGGGCATGTGGAAGAAGAATGGCACGGTCATTGACTGGGTGAACCCGCGCGATCGCAACGGCTTCGCCATCAAGAACGGCGAGGGGCTGCCGGTCAGCAACTACTCCGGTTGGAACTGGAACGGCGAAAACCCGGGCGACTGGTACCCGATGAACGTGCGCTTTACGGTTGTTGTCGTCGAGAAGGGCAGCTCCTTCTCCGGTTGGGATAACTACATCCCGTAATCTGTCGCCGGCGGCCGGGCCAAGCGCCCCGCCGCCGGCGTTTACCTCCGTTGTCGGCTGCGGTCATCCGGGCAATTGGGCCTGGGTGGGGTCAGCGGGCTTGGGACCCGCGGCCTGTCCACTAGAGAGTAAGGAGAGCAAGAATGAACAGTCAGTTGATTAAGCGCGCCAGCGCGCTGGTAGTCATCCTTGGGTTGGTGCTACTGGCCTTGACTTCGGTCGCCGCAGTGCAGGCGCAGGATGAGACGGTCGCTCCGGCGGCCGCCAATGTGGCCGGCGAGTTGCTCATCTTCGACTGGAACAAGCCAGTCACCCAGGCCCAGAAGGGTTTCCCTTGGGACAAGCCGCCGAAACAGAACGGCAACTGGGTTTCCCCCATCAACTACGCCGGCGGCACGATTCAATTCCGGGCGCAGATCTTCAGCATGCCCCAGCCGAAGCAGATGCGGCTCCAGTTCTGCTTCTGGCAGTTCAAGAACACCCGCGAGACGTGCAGCCGCACCCAGCAGATCACCGTCGGCGAGACCAAGACCTGGTCGGCCGCGCTGAACGGCATGTGGAAGAAGGGTAACAAAGCCCTCGACTGGACCAAGCCGCGCGACCGCAACGGCGTGGCCATCAAGAACATGGCCGGCAAGCCCGTCAGCAGCTACTCCAACTGGAATTGGAACGGCGAGAACCCGGCGCAATGGTACCCGATGAACATGCGCTTCACCGTGGTGCTCGTGGCCAAGGGCCAGACCTTCTCCGGCTGGAACAACTACATCCCCTAACACTTGGGCGACTGAGCCTCGTTGCCCGGCAATGAGGCTCTCCATTTCTCATGGGCGGCGCAGCGTCGCCCGCTATCTCGCAGAATGAACAAGGAGATCATAGAGATGACACAGCCGATAACCCGCAAGTTGTCCGCCAAGACCCGCGCCCTGACCCTGGCGCTGGCCGTCCTGATGTTGTTGGGCGTTGCCCTGGCCGCGCCCGCTCAGTTGCGCGCACAAGAATCCCCTACCGCCACCAATGCCACTGAGATGCTCGTCTTCAACTGGAACAAGCCGGTCCAGAAGTCCGACGGCGGTTTCGCCCAGTACAAGCCCCTCAGCAGCTACAACTTCCCCAACGGCAACTGGGTTTCCCCCATCAACTGGGTGAATGGCACGATCTACTTCCGCGCCAAGGTCTTTAGCATCCCCAAGAACCAGCCGTCCATGAAACTGGGCTTCTGCTTCTGGCAGAACAAGCCCAAGTACGGTGAGGAGTGCAGCAAGAACCAAGCCGTCCCCGGCGTTCCCGGAACCGAGCGGACCTGGAACCAGACCCTCCGCTCCTTCAACAAGATTAACGGCGCGGCCATCAACTGGACGCAACCGCGCTGGAAGGAAGGCTTCGTCGTCCGCGGCCCGAAAGGCCCGGTCAGCCCCAAGGCGGGCATGAATTGGGGTGGCCAGAACCCCGCTGATTGGTACCCGCTCAACATCCACTATACCGCCGTCCTGGTGATCAACGGCGGCGAGCCGAACTGGTCGCAGTACGGTTGGTAGAGCAACTAGCTCACTATCCTGTAGCGCGAGTTGCCTAACTCGCGCCCCCGCACAAGTCAAACGGCGCGACTCACCTCGCGCCGTTTGACTTCTGGCCCCAAATAGACTAACCTTCAGCCAATTGGTTAGATAACAACCGTATACTCATCAAGAGAGGTGGAGGGAACCGGCCCGGCGATACCTCGGCAACCGCCCAACGGCAGGTGCCAATTCCGGCAGAGGACAGCAGAGTCCTCTGGCAGATGAGAGTGGACTGTCTCTTAGCAAGCCTCTCATCTTGAGAGGCTTTTTTGTTGGCAACTATGAATCGAACCGAACAACTCCAGGCGCAACTGGCGCACCGCATTCTCATTCTCGACGGCGCGATGGGCACCATGATCCAGCAGTACCGGCTGGAAGAGGCCGACTTTCGCGGCCAGCGCTTCGCCGATTGGCCCAGCGACCTGCAAGGCAACAACGACCTGCTGGTGCTGACCCAACCCGACATCATCCGCGCCATCCACCTGGCCTATCTGGAGGCGGGCGCGGATCTCATCGAAACCAACACCTTCAACGCCAACGCCATCTCACAGGCCGACTACGGTCTGGAGGGGCTGGCCTACGAAATGAACGTCGCCGCCGCCCGGCTGGCCGTCCAGGCGCGCGAGGAGATGGAGCGGCGCGACCCGTCGCGGCCGCGCTTCGTTGCCGGCGCGCTCGGCCCCACCAACCGCACCGCCTCCATCTCGCCCGACGTCAACGATGCCGGGGCGCGCAACGTCACCTTCGACCAGTTGGCCGCCGCCTACGCCGAAGCGGCCCGCGGCCTGGTGGACGGCGGGGCCGATCTGCTGCTGATCGAGACGATCTTCGATACGCTCAACGCTAAGGCGGCCATCTTCGGCGTCACCGGCTACTTCGAGGAGGCCGGCATTTCGCGCCCGCTGATGATCTCCGGCACCATCACCGACGCCAGCGGTCGCACCCTCAGCGGCCAGACGACCGAAGCGTTCTACACCTCGATCATGCACGCTCGGCCGCTCATCGTCGGTCTCAACTGCGCCCTGGGCGCGGCCGCCTTCCGCGACCACACCTACGCCCTCAGCCAAATCGCCGACAGCTACACCCACATCTACCCCAACGCCGGGCTGCCCAACGAGTTCGGCGAGTACGACGACACGCCGGAGTACATGGCCGGTGTGCTGCGCGGCTACTCTACCGAGGGGCTGCTCAACGTCGTCGGCGGCTGCTGCGGCACGACCCCGGCCCACATCCGCGCCTTCGCCGAAGCGTTGCGCGACGTGCCGCCGCGCCCCATCCCCACCCCGCCGCCCTACCCGCGCTTCAGCGGCCTGGAGCCGCTGGTCATCACGCCACAAACGAACTTCGTCAACGTCGGCGAGCGCACCAACGTCACCGGCTCGCGCCGCTTCGCCAAGCTCATCCTGGCCGGCGACTACAACGCCGCCACCGACGTGGCCCGCCAGCAGGTGGACAACGGCGCGCAGATGATTGACATCAACATGGACGAGGGCATGCTCGACGCCGAGGCGGCCATGCCCCGCTTCCTCAACCTCATCGCCGGCGAACCCGACATCGCCCGCGTGCCGGTCATGCTCGACTCGTCCAAGTGGAGCGTCATCGAGGCCGGGCTGAAGTGCGTGCAGGGCAAGAGCGTCGTCAACTCCATCAGCCTGAAGGAGGGCGAGGCCGAGTTCCTGCGCCAGGCGCGGCTGGCCCGGCGCTACGGCGCGGCCGTCGTCGTCATGGCCTTCGACGAGAACGGCCAGGCCGAGACGGTCGAGCAGCGCGTGGCTATCGCCCACCGCGTCCACCGGCTGCTGACCGAAGAGGTCGGCTTCCCGCCGCAGGACATCATCTTCGACCCCAACGTCTTCGCCGTCGGCACGGGCATCGAGGAGCACAACGCCTACGCCCTGGCCTACTTCGAGGCCGCGCGGCGCATCAAGGCCGAGTTGCCCGGCGTGCTCATCAGCGGCGGCCTCAGCAACGTCAGCTTCTCCTTCCGCGGCAACGACCCGGTGCGCGAAGCGATGCACGCCGTCTTCCTCTACCACGCCATCCGCGCCGGCATGGATATGGGCATCGTCAACGCCGGGCAGTTGGCCATCTACGAGGACCTGGACAAGGAGCTGCTGGAGCGGGTCGAGGACGTGCTGCTGAACCGCCGCCCCGACGCCACCGAGCGCCTGGTCACCTTTGCCGAGACGGTGAAGGGCGGTGCCAAGGAGAAGCACGAGGATTTGGCCTGGCGCTCCTTGCCGGTGCGCGAACGGCTGACCCACGCTCTGGTCAAGGGCATCAACGCCCACATCGAAGAAGATGTGGAAGAGGCCCGGCAATTGACCTCGCGCCCGCTGGACGTCATCGAAGGGCCGCTGATGGACGGCATGAACGTCGTCGGCGACCTGTTCGGCGCGGGCAAGATGTTTCTGCCGCAGGTGGTCAAGAGCGCCCGCGTCATGAAGCAGGCCGTGGCCTACCTCGTGCCGTTCATCGAGGCCGAGAAGGCCCGCAGCGGCGACCGCGGCCCGGCCGGCCGCATCCTGCTGGCCACAGTCAAGGGCGACGTCCACGACATCGGCAAGAACATCGTCGGCGTCGTCCTGGGCTGCAACAACTACGACGTCATTGACCTGGGCGTCATGACCCCCACCGCCAAAATCCTGGAGACGGCGCGGCGCGAGAAGGTGGACATTATCGGCCTGAGCGGCCTGATCACCCCATCGCTGGAGGAGATGCGCCACGTGGCCCGCGAGATGGAGCGCGAGGGGTTCGACATCCCCCTGCTCATCGGCGGGGCGACGACGAGCAAAGTCCACACCGCGGTCAAGATCGAGCCGGAGTATCGCCGCGGCCCGGTCGTCCACGTCCACGACGCCTCGCGCGCCGTCGGCGTGGCTTCGCAACTGCTCAGCGCCGAACAGCGCGACGGCTTTGCCGCCAGCGTGCGCGGTGAGTACGCCGGCATCCGCGAGAGCCGCGAAGGGCGCACCGGGCAGAAGCGGCTGGCCTCGCTGGCCGACGCCCGCGCCAACCGGTTGCAGCTCGACTGGGCCGCCTACACGCCGCCCGCGCCCAACCGCCCCGGCCTGACCGTGCTGGAGCCGGAACTGAGTGAACTGTGCGCCACCATTGACTGGACGCCCTTCTTCACCGTCTGGGAGTTGCACGGCAGCTTCCCGGCCATCCTGAATGATCCCGTCGTCGGCGAAACGGCCCGCCACCTCTACGCCGACGCCCAGCACATGCTCGAACGGCTCATCAGCGAACGCCGCCTGCGCGCCCGCGCCGTGGTTGGTCTCTTCCCGGCGATCTCTGTGGGCGACGACATTCTCGTCTATCCCGCTGTCCCCTCGCCCTCCGGGAGAGGGTTAGGGAGAGGGTCGGCCGCAGGGGAGCAGGGGAGCGGGGGAGCAGGGGCGAATGCTTCACTGCCCACTGACCTACTGAATACTGACCTACCGGCTACTGACCTACTGACTACCGTCCACACCCTCCGCCAACAAATGGAGCGCCCCCCCGGCCGCCCCAACCTGGCCCTGGCCGACTACATCGCCCCGGCCGACAGCGGGCTAACCGACTGGCTGGGCTTCTTCGCCGTCACCGCCGGGCTGGGCCTGGAAGAACTGGTGGCCGAATATGAGGCCGCCCACGACGACTACAACGCGATTTTGGCCAAGGCCCTGGCCGACAGGCTGGCCGAGTCGCTGGCCGAGTGGACGCACGCCTGCGTGCGGCGCGAGCTGTGGTGCTATGCCCCCGACGAGGCGCTGGACAATGACGCCCTCATCGCCGAGCAGTACCGCGGCATCCGCCCCGCCCCCGGCTACCCGGCCTGCCCCGACCACACCGAGAAGGGGGAACTGTTCCGCGTGCTGGACGCCACCGACGCGGCCGGTATCTATCTGACGGAGAGCTTCGCCATGCTGCCGGCCGCCTCGGTCAGCGGCTACTACTTCGCCCACCCGCAGGCGGCCTACTTCGGCCTGGGCCGCATCGGCCGCGATCAGGTGGAGGAGTATGCCGCGCGCAAGGGGATGAGCGTCGAGTGGGTGGAGCGGTGGTTGGCGTCGTCGCTGGGGTATTAGAGAGAGTTTCCGATTGAGACGCGCCGCAACGCGCGTCTCAATCGGGCTATGGTTCCATGCGCTGCAAGCCGGGAACCCTGTCGAAGTGCCTGTCGTAGCTGTAAAGCTGGCCGCCCTGGTGTTCGAGCAGGGCGGCATGATAGGCATCAACGTAGTCAATTGAACTGGCGACGAACAGTTCAAACACGCGCTTCATAAGCGGCTTCTGGTCTAGCCTGATACCAGGTAACAGCAGCAACGGCAAGATGGCGTCGCGAATCCCTTCTCGGCCAACGTTGTAGACGCGACTGAGCACGAAAACGATCTCGGCGACAACGAGCGGTGAAGTCCAGCCAACCAACTCGCCGCGTTCAACCGCTCGGAAGAACTCCAGACAGGCCGGCGATTGCACCGGATCATCAGCGGCGATATGGCGTATGAAGATGTTGCTATCAATGAAGGGTGTCATGCCTCATCCGATTGGCGAAGAGAAGCCATCACCTGCTCAGCCATTTCTTTTTCTAGCGCCTCTCGTGCCGCAGCCAAATCGCTTGGCTCCCTTGTCTGATCTTGAGGGGCAAAAGCAGCAGCTAAGCCGTAGGTCATTTCAGCCACCGACCGCACCGGGCGAACCAGGATGGCAACTGACTCCCCCGGCAGTACGGAAAAGGCGACCTTGTCCCCTTCTTGTAAGTTTAGCTCGCGTCTAATCTCAATTGGAATCGTAACTTGTCCTTTGCGCGTCACAGTCGTCAGTTGTTCGATCACAACTACCTCCACCATTTCAGTATCTAACCTACCTGGTACTACCAGTTTATCGCTAGTAGTACTTCCTTGCAATAAGTAGTAATAGGTTCTTTTAGATTTTCTGAGATTATTATCATGCTCTATTCGAGAGTGTAAGGAAAAAGCATGCTGAAGAAATCACTCCTAATCTTTTTACTCACCTTGCTCCTTGCCGCCTGTGGCGCGCAAGGTATGGCCGTCGCCCCGGAACTGGTTGACTCCGACGCCATCACCGCCCGCGCCTTTGCCGCCGGCGAGTGCTTCCTGACACTGGCCGCGCCCGTGCCCGCCCGCCTCAACCCTGATGCCGAGACGCCGACAAACGGCGAAGTCCCGGCCGGCGAAGTGGAGGCCGTCCAGGCCATCACCCTGCGCGACGAGGGCGGCCTATGGTACCAATTGACGCTCGATGGGGTGTGGATTCGCGTGGACGATACTGAGTACACCACGCGCGGGGATTGCCGTCCCTAGGTTCGCAGGGCTTGAGCGCGCTCCCCAGCCCGCGCCAAAGCCCCGGCGGATCAATCCGCCGGCTGCCAAGCCAAACGCGCTGAAGCGCGTTGCCGGAGTTGCCACAGCCGGCCACGCCGCTGTAACCGGTTTTAACCGGTTTTGCCTGGCAGCGGCGGGTTTGAACCCGCCGCCTACGAACCGCGCAGGCCACGCACCAGTTCGCCCTCCCAGGCCCACAGGCGCGCCCGGGCCGGCTGGTCGAAGTAGTACTCCTCCAGGTAGGGCATGACGCTGCGCCGCCAGAGGCGGGCCAGCCGGGCTTCGTCCAGTTCGCGCATGAAGACGCTGGGGCCGATGGCGAAGTCGGGGTCGTCCACCGCCTCCGTCGCCAGCCGCCGGTAGAGCGCGCCGAGGTAGGACACGGCCGACGGCCGCCCGGCCAGCCAGCGGTCAAACAAGTCGGGATCCGCGCCAAAGCGAAAGAATTGGAAGCGGCGGCGCAGGGCGAAATCCACCAGGGCGATGGAGCGGTCGGCCGTGTTCATCGTGCCGATCAGGTAAACGTTGGGCGGAATGCGAAAGCGGCTGCCGGAGTAGGGCAAGGGCACGGATTCGTCGCGGTACTCCAGCAGCAACATCAGCTCGCCGAAGATGCGCGGGATGTTGCCGCGGTTGATCTCGTCAATGACGAAGACGCACGGCCCATCCGTCTGCTCCGCCTGGCGGCAGAAACGCACGAACACACCGGGGCGCGGTGGATAGTCCACGATGTAACGCCCATTGCGCTCGCGGCTCTCCGGGCGAATACCTTCGATGAACTCCTCATAGCTATAGGCGGCGTGAAACTGAATGACGGTCAGCCGCGGCGGCGGCGGGTTGGCCAGCCCCGTCAGCCGGCGGCCCAGGTGACGGGCGACGTGGGTCTTGCCCGTGCCCGGCGGGCCGTAGAGGATGATCTGCTTGTTCTCCAGCAGTAGGTCGTGCAGTTCATCGGCCGCCGGCTCGGTCAGATAGGTCTGGCGCAGGAAGTCGTCGCGGCTGTAAGGCGGCGGGGGTTCGGCGACTGTCCATTGCGGCGTGGCTTCGCGCAGAACGGTGGCCCGGCCCGCCGGCGGCTCGGCCTCTTGCCGTTGCTCCCTGGTGGGCCTGGCCAGCAAACCGGCGACAAGGAGGCGCTCCCGCTCGGCCGGGTCGAATAGCGCCGCGAACAACTCGGCCCGATGGGCGCGGCGGTGGGGTGAGGCCCGATAGCGGCCGAACCGCTCGGCCAAGACCAACATGCTCTCCTTATAGATGAGGTCAAGCTCGTCGGGCCACTCTCTGGCCGTGGCCAGGGGGATGTCGAAAACGGCCATGCGGTCGTCGGCGCGCGCGAACGGCTCGCCGCGCGGAAACGGGTAGGTGCGTTCCATCGGCTCGACCAGCGCCGCCAGTTGCAAGACGCCGCGCCGGGCCGAGACGGCCAACACCATCCAGTTGCCCAGATTCAGCCGCATCACCTTCCGGCCGTGGGGCAGCGTCAGGGCGAAGCGCGGGTCATCCGGCCAGCCGCCCAGACGCCTGACCGTCTGGCCAAACAGGTCGAAGGCCCAGTCGGCCGTGGGCCGGTCGCCGAAGATAGCGTCGAAAGGTGGGGGCAAGGTGGCGTCGGGGAGCCACTCCGGGCGGCCGGACTCTAGCGGCATGGCGCGCTGCTCCACATTAAACGAGCGATACAACAAGCTCGGTTCACAAGGCCAAGTATAGGCGGATGTAAAAGGAATGGCACGCTGATGACGCTGATTGGGCGCTGATGAGCGCGGCCGGTCACTTTGGGACGCTACCACAGGCATGGTACACTTGCCGCCCATGAACCCGACTTTCTTTGAAACCCCCTCCGATTTCCGCGCCTGGTTCGACGCCAACCACGCCACGGCCAACGAACTGTTGGTCGGCTTCTACAAGAAGGGCAGCGGCCGGCCGAGCCTCACCTGGCCGGAGTCGGTTGACCAGGCCTTGTGCTACGGCTGGATTGACGGCATCCGCAAGCGAATTGACGACGAAAGCTACACCATCCGCTTCACGCCGCGCCGGCCGGGCAGCAACTGGAGCGCCGTCAACCTGAAGCGCGTGGCCGAGTTGATCGAACAAGGGCTGATGCAGCCGGCGGGGCTGGCCGCCTACGCGGGGCACGACCCCGACAAGGCCGCGCAATACGCCTATGAACGGAGTCACCCCGTGCTCGACGCCGCCTTCGAGGCCGACTTCCGCGCCGACGCCGCCGCCTGGGCCTATTGGGGGGCGCAGCCGGCCCACTACCGCCGCGGCGCGATCCATTGGGTGATGAGCGCCAAGCGCGAAGAGACGCGCCGCAAGCGGCTGGCGACGCTCATCGCCGACTCGGCCGCCGGGCAGTGGATCGCCCTCTATCGCCCGTAGCGCGATTCTCCAGAATCGCGCACCGTTGCCAAACCGCGCCCCCAACGCCATAATCAGGGCCAACCCGAATGATGGAGCATCCATGCACCTACTGCCCCGCCGTCATCGCCCATCACCACTGACCCTACTGGCCCTCATCCTGCTGTTGGCCCTGGCCTATCCTCTGGCCGCCGCCGCGCGCCAGGAGGAGCCGACGCCCACCCCCCAGGCCACGCCGGTGGCCATCGAGGGCGCGCCGGTCATCGTCAACGAGCAGGAGCTTTTCCGCCTGCAAGCCCGCGTCGGCTCAGTTACCCCCACCGAACGCGCCGCTCTTGTCTCTGACCGCATTAGCCGCCTGGCCAACAACCCGTTCAGCGGTGAGTTGATCGTTATCGTTGTAGACACGGAGAGTAGCACCGACATTGTCGTCGGCGATCAAGTCCTGGTGACGGTTAGCAACGCCGATGCCGCCGCCGTGGGACGCGACCGGTCGGAATTGGCCCAGGAGTGGGCGGCGATCATCCAGACGGCCATCAACGAGGGGCAACAGGGCGTCAGCATTCAGGCTCTGACCGCCGGATTGGGCATCACCCTGGCCGTGCTGCTGGCGCTGCTCGTCCTCCTGTGGCTCATCAATCGCTTCAGCAACTGGCTGGTGGACAAGCTCGACCCGACGACCGAATCCGGTCGGCTGCCGCCCATGCTGGCCAACTCCGAAATCTATCAGTCGGGCCTGTTCAGCCGCACCGTGCGCCTGCTGTTGCGCCTGTTCAAGCTCGTGCTGGCCCTTTTCCTGATGACCGTCGCCATCCCCGTCGTCCTGCGGGCCTTCCCCCAGACGTATGAGCTGGGCAACCGTCTGCGCGCGTCGCTGCTGGCCCCGCTGGCCAAGCTGTGGGACGGCGTTGTCGCCTTTGCGCCCGACTTGATCTTCCTATTGGTGCTGGCCACACTGACCTGGCTCATCACCCGCCTTATCCAGCTTCTCTTCCGCGAGGTCGAGCGCGGCGTGATCCGCCTGCCGTCGTTTGAGCCGGAGTGGGCCGGCTTCACCGGGCGGATGATCACCATCCTGGTCGTCATCATCGCCGTCATCATCGGCTTCACCTCCCTGCCGGTCAGCCAGCTGCCCGTCTTCCAGGGCATCAGCGCCTTCGTGGCCCTGCTGCTGACGCTGGCCTCCAGCTCGGCCATCGCCAACATCATCGCCGGCATCATCCTGACCTACACCGGCGCGTTCCGCCTGGGCGAGATCGTCCGTATTCAGGACACCAACGGCGAGGTGGTCGGCAAATACCTGCTGACGACCCGTTTACGCACGGCCAAGAACGAGGTCGTGTCCTTCCCCAACTCGCTGGTGTTGGGCAACTCCGTGACCAACTATAGCCGGCTGGCGCGCGAGAGTGGACTGACGCTCCACACGCCCGTGACCATCGGCTACGACGTGCCCTGGCAGCGGGCGCACGAGTTGCTGCTGGCCGCGGCCGACGACACCGAAGGCATTCTGAAGCAGCCCGCGCCCTACGTGCTCCAGAAGACATTCGATGACTGCGGTATGACCTACGAACTAAACGCCATCACACGCCAGCCTCACCTGCTGCCGCAACTCTACTCCACCCTCAACCGCCACATCCTCGATCGCTTCAACGCCGCCGGCATCGAGATGATGGCCTCCACCCATGTGACCGTGCGCGACGACAATGCGCCGATAGTGACACAAGCGGCGAACGACGAACGACGAACTACGAGTGACGAGTGACCAACGACGAGTGGCGAGTGGCGAGTGGCGAGTGGCAGGCGCAGCTATTGATCTACTAACGACCAACGACCAACGACCAGCGACTGACCCACTGACCCACTGACCCACTGACCCACTGAATACTGGACACTGACAACTGGAGACTCCCATGCACTGGTGGCAAACCGGCATCATCTACCAAATCTACCCTCGCTCTTTTCAGGATTCAGACAGCGACGGCGTCGGCGATCTCAACGGCATCCGCCGGCGGCTCGACTACTTGCACGCCCTGAACGTAGACGCCATCTGGATTTCGCCCATCTTCCCGTCGCCGATGCACGACTTCGGCTACGACGTGGCCGACTACTGCGACATCCACCCGCTGTTCGGCACGCTCGACGACTTCGACCGCCTGCTGGCCGAAGCCCACGGCCGCGGCCTGCGGGTCATCCTCGACCTGGTTCCCAACCACACCTCGGAGGAACACGCCTGGTTTGTGGAGAGCCGCAGCAGCCGCGACAACCCCAAGCGCGACTACTACATCTGGGCCGACCCCGCCCCCGGCGACGGCCCGCCGGAGACGCGCCTGCCCAACAACTGGCAGACCCACTTCGGCGGCGACGCCTGGACCTACGACGCCCACACCGGCCAGTTCTACATGCACCAGTTCCACCGCAGCCAGCCGGAGTTGAACTACCGCCACCCCGACGTGCTGCCGGCCATGCTCGACAACATGCGCTTCTGGCTCGACCGCGGCGTGGACGGCTTCCGCGTGGACGTGATCTGGCTGATGCTGAAGGATGAGCAGTTGCGCGACGAGCCGCCCAACCCCGACGCCGCGCCCGACGCGCGGCCGTTCGACCGCATCCGCCACATCTACACCGCCGGCGTGGCGGGCATCCATGACCTCATCCGCCAGATGCGCGCCGTGCTGGATGAGTACGACGAGCGCATGATGGTCGGCGAAATCTACCTGCCGCTCGACCAACTGATGACCTACTACGGCGACGGCGACGAGTGCCACATGCCGTTCAACTTCCAGCTCATCAACACCCCCTGGAACGCGCGGGCCGTGGGCGACTACATCCGCGCCTACGAGGCCGCCCTGCCACCCGACGGCTGGCCCAACTGGGTGCTGGGCAACCATGACCAGCACCGCATCGCCACGCGCGTCGGCCCGGCCCAGGCCCGCGTGGCCCAGATGCTGCTGCTGACACTGCGCGGCACGCCGACGTGCTACTACGGCGATGAGATCGGCATGGAGGACGTGCCCATTCCGCTGGCGGAGTGCATGGACCCGGCCGCCCTCCAGCAGCCGGAGCAGTACGAGAAGTGGGGGCGCGACCCGGAGCGGACGCCGATGCAGTGGGACGACACGCCCAACGCCGGCTTCACGACGGCCGAGGCGCGGCCGTGGCTGCCGCTGGCCGCCGACTACGCCACGCGCAACGTGGCCGCGCAGGACGGCGACCCGGCTTCGCTGCTGAGCCTCTACCGGGCGCTGGCGGCGCTGCGGCGGGCCGAGCCGGCGTTGAATCGGGGGGGGATTGAGTTGGTTGATGTAGGAATCGAGGACGTGCTGGCCTATCGGCGGACGCACGATCAGGGTGACAGCTTTCTTGTCCTTATCAATTTTGGCGACGGGAGCCACACGTTCAACCGCGATGCACTTGATCCAGAGGGGGTGGAGATCATCCTCTCGACACACCGGGCGCGAATGGATGGTGCGGTGGCGGGAGCGGTTTCATTGGCCGGGAATGAGGGCGTGATCCTTCGGCTGTCACGTCGCGAGGGGTAACGAGGGAAGGCCACGCTTGCGCATGCCCGTTGCGGTCGGTTACAATGAACAGACAGTCAACAAGACAGTAGCCTATGGCGCAACAAGCAAACGGAGGCGATGCCTATGACTATTATGATTAGCGTACCCACCACGCTTGAAGACAACCTGCGCGAAGCGGCGCATAGACAGCGTGTCTCACCAGAGCAAATGGCAGTGCAGATTCTTGAAGATGCACTGGCTGACGATGCTCTTCCGACTCTCGAGGAAGTCGTAGCCAGTATCAAAGCCTTACCCAGGCGGCCTGAGAATATTCGCCCTGCCATCGGTTCACTGCGCGATTTGCTTGCCGCTGACCCGGAAGATGCTGAATTCGATCTTGAGGCGTGGCAACATGAGTGGGCGAAGGTGGAAGAGGAGATGAGGGCTATTACGCTCGCCAACGACATTGCTGAAGGCTTCTATCCCCTCCCATGAATCGTTACTTGCTAGATAGCAATCACGCTTCACCTTTAGTCACCTTGCATCATCCCCTACGACGGCGTGTGCTTCAGGCTATTGATAGCGGAGATGCTTTCTTCATCGCCATCCCTGTCCTGACCGAAACTGTTTTCGGTCTTTCCACTTTACCGCGATGGCTGCAAAATCTATCTGAATGGACCCGGTTGAGAGAAACGATAGACTGTTTCATACCCGATGAAGGGGATGCGCAACACGCAGCCGAACTACAACTCGTCCTCCGAAAACGTGGAAGACGGCTGGAGACAGTTGATGCTTTGATTGCCGCAGTTGCTCTGCACCACGATCTGGTCTTGTTGACGGCGGATCGGGACTTTGATGCAATTCCCGGCCTTCAGCTTGAGAACTGGCTGGCTCCCTTTAACACCCGTTAGGCCAAGCCAAGTAACTCATCATACTCCGCATAAAACCCCAACACAATCTCATCCGGCTCCGGCACGAGGCCCGCGTCCGTGGCCACGCCGACGGTGACGTGCCCGGCGTAGCTCAAGATGCTGATGCCCAGCCCCAACCGGCCGCTCTGCGGCGTCCAGAACATGAGGCTGCTGATCGGCTGCCCGGCCAGGTAAAGGGGGATGGGCGGGCCGGGCACGTTGGTCAGCACGGCCGTCGCCTTCGTGCCGATAATGCGCACCACCGCCTCCTGCACCGCCTGGGCCGAGAAGCCGACGGCGGCCAATACGTCGAGCGACACCGGCGCTTCGGGGCTGCCCTTCAGCGCCTCCATGCGGAAGCGCACTGCGTCCAGCCGCCGCCGCTGGTCAACGATGCTGACCGGCAGATCGAGGAAGACCAGGCCGAACTTGTTGCCCAGTGCCCCCATCTCGTTCGGCCCGCGCAGATTGACCGGCACAGCGGCGCGGAAGTCGGCCGGCTCCTCGCCGCGCGCTTCCAGGTAGCGCCGCAGGCCGCCGGTGACGGCCGACGTCATCAGGTCGTTGACCGTCGCCCCCGTCGCCCGGCGCATGGCGTTGACCTCGCTCAGCGGCAGCGGGCGCGACCAGGCCACGCGCTTGGCCACGCCCAGCCGGCCGCGGAAGGGCGTCGGCGGGTCGGGGGCGCGCAGCACCAGCTTGCTCAGGGCGTGGGCGTAGTCGGCCCCCTGCTCGGCCAGTTGGCGCGGCCGGTCATTGTCGAGATACGACTCCAGCCCTTCGATGATCGCCCGCCGCCCGACCTCTACCCCCTTGCCGGCTAACTCCGCCGCCCGCCACTGGAACGCCTCCCAGCCGCTCAGGCGACCGGGTAACTCGTCGTCTTCGCTCACGCTGTCCGCGGCGGCCACGTTGTCCTCAGCGCCCATAGGCAACAGCGCGCCGGGAACCATCTCTGTCAGCGCCAGCAGCACGCCGATCAGGGCCATGCCGTCGGCCAGGGCGTGGTGCAGCCGCACGATGAGCGCCCCACCCTCGGCCCGGCCGTCGGGCGAATAGCCGTCCACGACGTGCATCTGCCACAGCGGTTTGCTGAAGTCGAGGCCGGTGGACATGAGGTCGCTGACCAACTGCTGCAGCGCGCCCTTGTCGCGCGGGTGGGGCAGGCCGACGCAGTGCAGATGGGCGCCGACGTTGAAGTGGGGGGCCGGCTCCCAGTAAGCCGGGGCAAAGGGTAGCGCCGGGCGCACCACGCGCTGCCGGAAGCGGTCGAATTGCAGCAGCCGGCTCTCGATCAGCGCCCGCAGATAAGCCATGTCCAGCGGCCGGGGGAAGGTCAGCACGCCCGTGACCATCATCAGATTGGTTGGGTCTTCCATCTTCAACCAGGCGGCATCCACGTTGGAGAGGGGGGTGATTGCCTTGGACATTTCTGGTCTATTCGTCTCCCTCGGCCTCTAGCCGGGCCGCCTCTTCGCGCGCCGCCTGCCGCCGCTGGTTGCTACGGTCCAGGGCGCGCACTGTAGTGACGTAGCGCTCCTCATACTGCGCGTCCCACTCGTAGACGACAATCGTCCGCGCCAGCTTGTCGTGCCACGCCTGCCGCCGGTCGTCCGCCAGCACCCACAGGAAGCCGATGAACAGGGCCAGGCCGGAGACGTAGTAGCCGAGGGCACGGATGAGGGCCTGGGAGAAGGTCAGGCGGCGGCCGTCCTGCCCCAACACGCGCAGCCCCATCAGCGCCTTGCCGACCGTCTTGCCCACCAGCAGCCAGGCGGCAATGGAGTAGACGCCGAACGTCAGAAAGCCACCGGCGATGGTGATCAGCCAGCGCACCAACCCGCCCAGCACGACCGTCTGCTGGGCCGCCGGCCGCGACTCGGCCGCCGACGCCAGGAGGGTGTTGATGCCGAAGAAGTCCAGCGTAACCCGCAGGGATGTGACGAACAGGAACGAAGCGATGGTCACCACCAGCACGTCGAGCAGAAAGGCGACGTAGCGGGTGACAAAGCCCGCCGGGTGGCCGCGCAGTGAGTCGGGCGGCGGAATGAAGCGCTTAATCGTCATGACGCGGCACTCGCTTGACCTCGGCCACGGCTTCGCGGATGGCCTCGGGCGGCGGCAGGGCGGTGCGCGGCGGCCGCTTCAGGATGCGCCGCACCAGCGACTCGGCCAGCGTGTCGGCCGAGACGGTGCGCTCGCGCACCTCCTCGACGAACTCGGTGGCCAGCCCCACACTCTGCTCCTGCACCAGATCGGACAACTGCTGGTTCTGCGACAGGTGGCCGATGAAGTCATCCACCGCCTCCAGGTAGGCTTGCCGGGCCAGCAGGCGGGCCGTCGGTTCGTTGGCGCGGCCCAACTCCACCCAGGCGTTGACCCGGCTCTGGCCGCGCTCCACCAGGCGGCCAAAGGCCCGGTCGAACGGGCCGACGACGCGCCGGGTCAGCCGGCTGCGGGTCAGCGGCGCGACGGCGCTGCCGGTGGTGCGGATAAGTACGTCCGATGCCTCGGCCCAGCGCACCGCCCGCTGCCGTAGCCCATCGGCCGCCGCCAGCGACGCGCCGAACAGCATGTAGCGCACTACGTCGGCGGTGCTATTCACCTCGCCGGGGCCGGGCGGGCCGTCCTCGCCGGCGCGCAACGCCGCCTCCAGCCGCTCCAGCCGCCGGGCCAACTCAGCCGTGCCCTCCACCGCCCCACCCAATAGGGCCTTGACCACGGCCAGGTAGGCGTCGAATTCGGGGTCGGCCGAGGGGGACGGAGCCGCGGCCGGGGCCGGCAGCATACTCCCGGTCGGGTTGGGCAGGACGACTGACCCTTCGACGATGATCGGGTCTATGGTTGGTCGTGTGTCGTTCATACTCTTAGTATACGAGATAGCACACGGATTGGCGCTGATTTGGTCGCTGATTCCCACCATCATCTCCTCTTCAGCGTCAATCAGCGTCTTCCTACAGCGTCCATCAGCGTGCTATCTTCTCGCTCTTCGCCTGTGCGCCGCCAAGCTGCTAAAATGGGTGATTATGCTCCACCATCACGAACTCGCCGCCGCCGTCCGCGCCGCGCTGCTGGCCGCGCAATCTGACGGCGTACTACCTGCCTTTGACCTGCCCGCAATCACCGTCGAGCGCCCGCGCGAGACGAGCCACGGCGACTACGCCACGGCCGTGGCCCTGCAACTGGCCCGCCCGGCACGCCTGGCCCCGCTGAAGATCGCCCAGGCCATTGCCGACCACTTGCCGCCGCTCGACTACCTGAGCGAGGTGAACGTCGCCCCGCCGGGCTTCATCAACTTCCGCCTGTCCGACGCCTGGCTGCAACGCCTGCCGGAGACTATCCTGGCCGACCCGGCCGCCTTCGGCCGCGTCGAACACGGCGCGGGCAAGAAGGCCCAGGTCGAATGCGTCAGCGCCAACCCCACCGGGCCGATCACCCTCGGCCGCACCCGCGGCGGCGTCATCGGCGACACGCTCCACCGCGCCCTGGAGAGCGCCGGCTACGACGTGACGCTGGAGTACTACTACAACGACGCCGGGCGGCAAATCACCCTGCTGGGCGAATCGGTCAAGATACGCTACTTGCAGCAGCTTGGCCAGGCGGCCGAACTGGGCGAGGAGCACTACCAGGGCGACTACATCACCGACCTGGCCCGCGAGCTGCTGGTCGAACACGGCGACGCCCTGCGCGACATGCCCAGCGACACCTTCGCCGTCTTCGCCCGCGACCGCATCTCCGCCCAACAGAAGGCCACGCTGGCCCGCATCGGCATCGTCTTCGACAACTACTTCCGCGAGGCCAGCCTCTATGAGACGGGCCGCGTCTGGGAGACGCTGGAGGCGCTGCAACAGCGCGGCTACGTCTACGAGAAGGACGACGCCCAGTGGTTCCGCTCGACCGAGTTTGGCGACGACAAGGATCGCGTCGTCGTCAAGGCCGGCGGCGAACCGACCTACCGCTTGCCCGACATGGCCTACCATTGGGACAAGGCCAAGCGCGGCTTCGACCTGGTGGTGGACATCTTCGGCCCCGACCACCACGCCACCGCCCCCCAGGTGCTGATGGGCGTCCGTGCCTTGGGCTATAGCTCCGACTTCGTCCACACGTTGCTGCACCAGATCGTCACCCTGGTGCGTGGCGGCGGCGCGGTCAAGATGAGCACGCGGCGCGGCCTCTACGTCACCCTCGACGAACTGGTAGACGAGGTCGGCGCCGACGCCATCCGCTACTTCATGATCTCCCGCTCGGCCAACAGCCCGGTCGAGTTCGACCTCGATCTGGCCGTCGAGCGGTCGGACAAGAACCCGGTCTACTACATCCAGAACGCCCACGTGCGCTGCGCCGGCATCTTCCGCAAGTGGGCCGAGGCCAAGCTCCCGGACGACGCCGACACCGACGCCGACCTGAGCCTGCTGACCCACGAGCGCGAACTGGCCTTTCTGCGTAAGGCGCTGGAATTGGGCGACGTACTGGAGACAGTGACAACGCTCTACGAGCCGCACCGGCTGGCGTTCTACGCCTACGACCTGGCGGCGCTCTTCCACCCGACCTACGAGGAGTGCCGCGTGCTCCATAGCGATGTGCCGGAGCCGTTGCGCCGGGCGCGCCTGCGGTTCTATCGTGCCGCCCAGGCCGTCTTTGCCCGCGTACTCGATCTGATGGGTATGAGCGCCCCCGACGTGATGTAGTCGCCCCGGAGTGTGTCATGAGCGAGACACCCCTGCGCCAACTGCCGGTTGCCAACGGCGCGCCCTTGCCCCACGACATGGCGCGCTACGTCCTCGTTGTCTACGACGCCGAGACCATGGACGCCTATGAGTGCCGGAGCTTCGAGGAGCTGCTCGGCCGCATCCACCCGGAGCGCATCAACTGGGTCACTATCCGCGACGTTCATGACGAAGCCGAAATACGGCAACTGCTGGACGTATTCCACGTAGACCCTTTCGTGCTGGTGGAGATTCTGGACGAAGGGCGGATGCAGTTCGACACCGAGTATGAGAACTGTCTCTACCTGGAGTACACCGTGCCCTTTCTGCATCCTGAGCGCCAGTTACTGGAGCAGAGCAGTGGCTCCTTCGTTCTGGGCAGTCGCTTCCTCATCCTCTACGAACACCAGGTCCACGGCCTCTTCTCGCGCACGCGCCGCCGTCTGGCCAACCACCAGACCAAGGCCCAGCAACACGGCCCCGACTACCTGCTCTACCTGCTGCTGCGGGCGGTCATCGTCGAGCACTACCAACTCAGCTTCAAGCATCTGACGCTGCGGCTGGAAGAGCTGGAAGACCACGTGCTGACCGGTCGCGGCCGCGAAGAGGTCTACCGCGACATCCTGTTCACGCGCGAGGAGATCAAGCCCTGGAACGAGCCGCTGCTGGAACTGGAGGAGTTTCTGGAGTTCGTCAAGGATGCCGAGTCGAAGTTTATCACGGCCGAAGAGGGTAAGGTCTACACCAAGTCGCTCTACCGCGAGATCGAGAGCCTGCTGGCCTACTACGACCGGCTGCGCGGCTATCTGACGGAGATCATGGGATTGCACATGGCCGCGGTGGAGCGCAACACCAGCCGCGTCAACCAACTGCTGACGGCCGTCGCCACCATCTTCCTGCCCATCACCTTCATCGCCAGCATCTACGGCATGAACTTCGAGTACATGCCGGAGTTGAAAAGCCCGTGGGGCTATCCGGCGGTGTTGCTGTTCATGCTCATCGTGGCGTTAAGCCTGTTCATCTTCATGAGACGGCGGCGCTGGTTCTAGCGCCCTTGTAGCGCGGGATGGCATCCCGCGTCTTGCTCCTTTGTAGCGCGGGATGGTATCCCGCGTCTTGCTCCTTTGTAGCGCGGGATGGTATCCCGCGTCTGGAGTTTGGCCAATTAGAAGAGACCGGCAACGGGTGGGTGGCGGTATTTGCCTGTCAGGGCGCGGCAGAAAGCCGGTCGGAAGGGTCAGGAACGGGCGGAAGCGAAGGCAGCATGGCGCAAAGCCAGCAGGCAAGCCTCCTTTTCGGGCCAATCAGGGGTAGACGACGACCAAAGGGGCCGAAATTCGTGGCTACCCCACAGGGCAGCGCGGTAAGCACG
>WBZP01001306.1_pt1 | contig 31193 bp, 14 predicted proteins | sample 5204301 | NCBI WGS metagenome assembly WBZP01 (sample SAMN12412401, study PRJNA552823) | activated sludge metagenome | isolation source: activated sludge from nitrification reactor of wastewater treatment plant... | place: USA: Pennsylvania | collected 2017 | reverse complement strand
GCTCCAGGGTCTTACGTTCAACTTCGAGATCGAGAAGAAACAAGGGCAGATCGATCTGCTTACGAAAGATCAGAAACTCCAACAGGCGGAAATACGTCGTCAACGCCTGGTCAAGAATGGATTCATCGGCGGCTTCGCGGTCGTCCTGCTTTTTGCCGGTGTGTTCTTCAGTCAGCGGAACCGCATCTCACGGGAGAAGAAACGCAGCGACGAACTGCTGCTCAACATCCTGCCGGAAGAAACCGCGGAAGAGCTCAAAGCGACCGGCACCGCCAAAGCACGCAACTTTGATTCGGTGACGGTCATGTTCACCGACTTCAAGAACTTCACCCAGGCCAGCGAACGGCTAAGTCCGGAGGAGTTGGTTCGGGAGATCAACGATTGCTACAGCGAATTCGATCGCATCGTTTCCCGGTACGGTATCGAAAAGATCAAGACCATTGGCGACGCGTATATGTGCGCCGGCGGCCTGCCGGTCCCCAACGGGACGCATCCGGTCGATGTGATCAAAGCCGGGCTTGAATTCCAGGCGTTCATTGAACAGAACAAACAGAAGCGGATCAGCCAGGGTTTACCCTATTTCGAATTGCGCCTGGGCATCCATACCGGACCGGTCGTGGCCGGTATTGTTGGTATCAAGAAATTCGCTTATGATATCTGGGGGGATACCGTTAATACTGCTTCACGAATGGAAAGCAGCGGCGCAACCGGTAAGGTGAACATCAGCGGTACCACGTACGAACTCGTCAAGGACCATTTTGATTGCACACCCCGCGGAAAAGTTGAAGCCAAGAACAAAGGCTGGATTGAAATGTATTTCGTTGAAGGCCTGAAGCAATCAGGCGCGGGCTGCTGATCGGGAACGATCGATCTGAGCTCTGATCGCCTCCAGTTGTCGGTTCAGACCCGCCTCCCGGGTTCGCTTGGCGGAATCCGTGAAATACCGGTGCGCTCCCAGGAATTTCACCTGTAGTTCCAGCCACTCGGATTCGTTCCTCACCGTACCATCCTGCAGGAATTCCGCATACATCCGGTTGGCTAACGGGAGATAATCCTCCCGGCCCAGGTAGTCAAGATCCGCGTCACACAGGATGCGGTCGAACAGGTTCTGCGGCTGTTGCGGTACGCGTGTTGCTCCGATCATTTGCTTGACCAGACGAATTTGCATTTCATCGATGTTCCGTCCGGTCAAATATTCACGGGCGATCCGTTGACTGATGACTTCGTGCTCTTTCCGCCCTTCCAGGTATCCGGTATCGTGCAACAAGGCCGCTGTCCGAATCAATAGGCGGTCCGATTCCGATAAGCCTTCCATTCGGGCAAGGCGTTCGGCAGCTTCGATCACGTCGAGCGTATGTTCGGCGTTGTGATACCGATAAACCGGAGAAAGGTCGCGGCGCAGGCGGCCGATCACCTCCGCCTCCAACGAGGCGTAGGTGAGGTTGTCGATCAACATCACCCCAATTTACGAAAATCCTATATATTTACCTTCGGCGACCCGATAATTGCATGTCCCTGAACAGCATACCTTACGAAAAAACCCTGCGCATCCTGCAGCAGGTGGAGCTGTTTGAACACGTTCCGACCAATGTGATCGAGGAACTGTGTAAAAAGATGCTGATTTCCAGTTTTCGGGCAGAGGACCGGATCATCAACCAGGGCGACGAAGGAAACAGTATGTACGTCATCCTGTCGGGGAAGGTGCACATTCACGACGGCGACTTCGTTGTTGCCAGCCTGCACGAAGGCAGTTTTTTCGGCGAATTCTCCCTGCTCGACGACGAACCACGCTCCCTTTCCGTTTCAGCCGCTACGCCCTGTGTGACCGGCACGATCCTTCAGACCGACTTCTACCGCATCATCAACAAGTACCCGGACGTTACCAAGGACATCATCAAGGTAATGCTGAAACGTCTGCGCGGCCAGAATACCACCATCATTGCGCAACTCCGTTCCCGACAGCGTGAACTGGAAAACATGGTGCGCGAGCGGACATCGGATATTCAAAAGAAAAACGAAGATCTCGAAAAGGCCATCGCGGAACTTAAGGTGACACAGGAACAACTGATCCAGCAGGAAAAGCTGGCTTCGCTCGGTCAACTCACTGCAGGAATCGCTCACGAGATCAAGAATCCGTTGAATTTCGTCAATAACTTTTCGGTACTGACCAACGACCTGATCAAAGAACTGCACGAATGCGAGGATCCGGAAGAACGCGAAGCGATCTTTTCGGACATCCAGCAGAACCTCGAGAAGATCCGGTTCCACGGGCACCGCGCCGACTCAATCGTCTCGAGCATGCTGGACCACGCACGCTCGAGCAGCCGTTCGCGCGAACTGGTCCACCTCGATCAGTTGTGCGACGAGTACCTCAACCTCGCCTTCCACGGAATGCGCGCCAATGTCCCGGACTTCAATTGTACGCTCGAGAAGAACTACGAGCCCAACATTCCGCAAACCACCTGTATTCCACAAGACATCGCACGGGTGTTCCTGAACCTGTTCAACAATGCCTTTTACGCGGTCAAAGGCCGGCACCTGCCCAAAGTGAGCGTTCACGTCCGTACGCTTTTCATGCCCGGCAAAAAGGAAATCGAGATCCGTATCCGCGACAACGGAAGCGGCATCCCGGAAGATAAACTGAACAAGATTTTTCAACCCTTTTTCACGACAAAACCAGCCGGACAGGGCACCGGACTGGGGCTCAGCATCAGCCACGATATCATGACCGCTCACGGTGGCAGCATCCGGGTCGAGAGCAAGGAGAACGAATACACCGAATTCGTTCTCAATCTTCCTGTTACCAATTAAAAAAGCCGCCGGAATCATCCGACGGCTTTGTCCACATCCCTGCCGGCAAACTACCGGCACTAGGGGCTTCAAGGTTGTATGGTGAACAGGAATAACATCATGTTGTTCTCGACGATGGAATAATCGGTCGCTTCAACTAACAGGTCACCGGTCAGGTCAGTCGGCACATAACCGAAGACGAAATTCAATACCGCGTTTTCCACATCGGCATAATCCGAGGCCTCGATCAACTGGTCCTGATTCACATCTCCGCTCCAGATCGCGAATCGACCGTTGCCCAGTTCGCGCAGGTTGGCACCGAACGCACTGCCGGCCGAACTGGAGAAGTCATAGGACATGACCGACTGCACGGTCAGCGGTACCGCGCTCCAGGTTTCCAGGCTGTTACGATGACGCACCCGGATGTAACACCGTTCGCCGATCAGCAGGCTGTCGGACCAGGATACCGCAACTGAACCGTCATCCTGAACGATCCCCACACCTTCCAATCCAACCAGACCACTGGCGGAATCAACCAACGCGATGTTGATGGAATCCACATCCGCCGGATTCGTTGAGGTACCGTTGAGGAAGAGACAACCGCCCGAACCACCGTTGCCCATCGGTGCCGCAACGGTACCCGATAAGGTAAAGCCCTCGATCAGGATATCCAGGTGCAGATCGATCGGACAGAAAGAACGCCGCACCACGACCGAAAGCGTGGTCGAACATCCGTTCGCATCGGTGACGGTCAACGTATAGAGTCCGGCTGCCAATCCTGCAATGGAAGGCGTGGTGGCTCCATTGCTCCAGGCATACGTATAAGGTGGCGAACCACCGCTCACCGTGCTGGAAGCTGTACCGTCGTTGATACCCAGACACCCCACAGGTGTGGAGCTAAGCGTCACCAACGGACCTCCACCCGTAACGGGTGGCAGGAATACATTGCAACAGATCATATCACCATAGTCGTTCGTGATGCAAACTGTATAGGTGCCGGGAGGCACCGCGACACAACTCGAACCTGCTCCGATCGGGACGCCGGTCCAGAAATATCCCGTCACATTCCCCCGGTAACATTGCAGGTCGATGCAAATTGATCCAAGCCCTGTCGCGCAGCTGACCGGCGAAATGGAGGGCAACACCGCTGGCACACGGAACCCGTAGTGGTGTTGACTTCCGTCACAGCCAACGATCGTAAAGGTGAGTGAATCACAGGCATTCGCGCCCTCGAAGAACGGTTCAGTGCTGTTATTCTGCCAGTGATAAGAATAATTGCCGCATCCGTTTCCGTTGATCACCGCTGTTACCATGCTGCCGCAGTTGGAGAAATTGAAACTGACGGAAGGCGGAACAAATCCGGCATCCGACAAGGTGTAGCAACAGGTGAATTGCTCTCCGTCACGATTGGTAACGGTTACACAATACGTTCCCGCACCCAGTCCTGCTATGCAGGAAGTCGTGGCTCCGTTGCTCCAGGAGTAGAAATACGGTTGCGGTCCGAAGCAACCCTCGATGCAGATACTGCCGTTGTTCAGACAACAATGCGGTTGGACCGCTACGAAATCAAAGCGCGGAACCGTGATCGTTTTCGTGACACTGCAACCACGGGCATCGGTGATGGTCACTGTACGCATGACACAACGCTCCTCCAGGGCAATGCACTGATCCGTAGTAGGGCCATTGCCCCAATCGAAGGTGTAAGGAGCACATCCGCCCTCCACTGCCACACAAACCGAATCTCCGCACTGCGAAAAATTCAGGATGGCCGTCAACGGACCGCTGGCCAAGGGGACGGTCACACTCTGCTGCGTGAAATTGCCACAGGCATCCTGAACATAGATGATATAGTTACCTGCCCGCAGGTTGCAGAAGATGTTGGAATCCGGCGTCTGCGCGATGCTGTACGATAAGAGCGGGTTGCACGGATCGAAATAGGAATAACTGAACAGGAGACAACAACCCGTGAACGTGGCATGTATGCAACCGTCGTTGAAGCAATTGTCGGGATCGACGCTGACGATGGTAATGGTCGGTGGCGGAGGCGGCGGAACATTGTTACAGTTGCATGCTGCCGTATCACAACCGCCACACTGGATGACCGTGATCGCGTTCGTCACCGTAGTCGAGCAACCGTTGGTATCGACAAAAGTGTAGCTGACGAGGAATGAACCGATACCCGGTGGGGTGAAGACATTCGCGAAAATGCCCGGACCGGTGAAGTACCCGGTTCCGGCAGCGAGGTTCGCCGGAATCCAGGCATTTCCCTGCCAAACCAGGATCGAAGAATCACTCAATGCCTGCGGGCCCGCATCAACGCAGATCGAAGAAAGGAAATACGGCCATTGCAGGATCGGCACGGGGTTCACGGTTACACAGACGGTATCCGTATCCGAGCAACAACCGTTCGAGCACACCAGGACATAACAGGTACTCTGCATCGGGAAGAGGTCTATGATTGGCCCCTGCCCTACTGGTTGCAGTTCACCTTCGAAGATCTCGAACCAGGTCGTCGAATCACAGCCTGCCGTTTGCAAGGTGAGTGGTTGACCGGCGCAGATCACCTGGTCAGGTCCCGCATTGGCGTCACAGGTATCCAGACAACAGGCGATTACATTGATATACTTCGTAATCGACGCACTGCAACCGAGGCTGTCGGTATAGGTGAAAACAACCGGGTTGGAGCCCAATTGGTTCGGGAAGAAATAGTTCCCGACCACATTCACACCCGAGAAACTCCAGGTTCCCGGCGCATTCGCCAACGGCACCCAGGCATTGTTGATGTAAACCGTCACCAGCGCGGTATCCAGGTAAATGGAATCGCTGAATTGACATGCCGGTGAAAGACTGAACGGCCACTGGATCTGGGGCGGAGGATTCACGGTCAGACAAACCGTATCGGTATCGACACAACATCCCTCGTAACAGACCAAGACATAGCAGGTGTTCTGCATCGGGAATACATCCACGATCGGAGTATTTCCGACCAGGACCATGGAATCTCCGGAGATCGCATACCACTTGGACGAATCGCAGCCGGCGGTCTGCAGAATGAACGGCTGACCAAGGCAGACAACATGATCCGGGCCGGCATTCGCCTCGCAGGTATCCGGGCAACAGTAGATCACACTGAAATACTCGGTAAGCGAAGCGCTGCAACCCAGGCTGTCGGTGTAGGTAAAGGTGACGGCATTCGACCCGAGCTGGTTCGGATAGAAATAATTTCCAACGACGTTCACACCCGAGAAACTCCAGGTGCCCGGCGCATTCGCCAACGGCATCCAGGTATTGTTGATGTATACCGTGATCTGAGCGGTATCCAGGAGAATGGAATCAGCGAACTGGCAGACCGGTGTGTAGGCGAACGCCCATTGAATCTGGGGCGGTGGATTTACCGTCAGACAGACCGTATCGGTATCGACACAGCAATCCTCGTAGCAAACCAGAACATAGCAGGTGTTCTGCATCGGGAATACATCCACAATCGGAGTATTGCCGACCAATACCAGCGAATCGCCGGAGATCGCGTACCATTTCGAGGAATCACAGCCGGCCGTCTGGAGGATGAACGGCTGACCAAGGCAGACAACATGATCCGGGCCGGCATCCGCCTCGCAGGTATCGGGACAACAGAAAATCACGCCGATGTACTTGGTCAGGCTCGCGCTGCAGCCGGCAGAATCCGTATAGGTCAACGTGACAGCATTCGGCCCGAGCAGGTTCGGGTAAAAATAATTTCCGATCACATTGACGCCGCTGAAGACCCAGGTGCCGCCTGCGTTGGCGAGCGGAATCCAGTTGTTGTTCACAAATACCGAAACATTCGCCGTATCAAGGTAGATCGAATCACTTCCCAGACAAACGGGGGTGAACGGAAGATTCCATTGCAGTTGCGGGAGCGGCCGCACGTTGACACAAACCGTATCGGTATCGCAGCAGCATGCCTGATATCCGCAGCAGGTCACAACATAACAGATGTTCTGCAACGGCATGACATCGATGAACGGCCCGTTGTTCAACGGGATCAAAGAATCGCCGGAGATCTGCGACCAGGTCGGTGTACCCGTACAACCGCTTACGTGCAGGGTGACAACCGAACCGACACAAATCGTAGTATCCGGACCGGCATCGATATCGGGCACATCCGAATTGAGACAGATATTGTCGAGCGCGCTCGCTTCATCCGGCGCGGCATTGTAATCCGCGGGGAAGATCACTTCCGTAACGTTCGACAAGACGGTTGTCCAGTCGGTCGGCAAGGTCGCTCCTACCGGTGTCCAGGCTCCGCCGGGTCCGGCAGGAGCAGGATTGCAATCCGTGATCGGCGCACAGACCGAATGCCAGCCGCTGTTCTGATTGGCATTGATCGTAGAAGTAAAGGTGAAACCGAGGGTGCCGCTCATGATGGTAACGGAAGGATTCACGTTACCACCCACTCCGCCGTCGTTCAACAACCGGAAATCAAAACAGAAACTTCCGCAACACCATTTCCCGTCGAACAGATAACTGCCCAACACACCCGAAGCGCCGGGCTGGTCCTGTACGAACAGATAATAATCACCCGGCCCGCCCTGCGAATTGACATTCGAAGTGGAGACGATCACATTCGATGCATTCGGATCAGGACCGAAATCGTTCAGCAGGTTATCGTCGAAATTCTCACAGGTATCGAGACAGGTAAACAGGTCCGGAGCAGGACAACAATCTTCAAAGTGAATGTTGAGCGTATCCGTAGTATCCGCGCAACCCCATAGGTTCGTAGCCACCAGGTTGAACTTTCCGCCCGGAGGAAGCACGGTCAGATTCTGGCTGTTGCTGTAGTATACGAACATGTTCGGCACGAAGATCTGCCAGGTGTAGGTTGCCATGCCGGCGGGACCGGGAATCGTAACCGAATCACACTCGTTGCAGAATTCATAACATCCGGTTGGCGCGCAACTCAGATCCGGACGCGGATGAATGGTCAGGATGTTGCTGTTGGCTTTACAACCGAATGAGTTGGTGACCATTACCCAATAGTCGCCCACCAAAGCAGCATTGATACTCAGGCCGAGTTGTCCGGTACTCCAGTTATAAGTGTGCCCTGCGCCTGCAGGATTGGTTACAAAGAGATTGAACAAGCTGCCCTCACACAGGATACCGCCTGGATTCGATTGAATGACCGGAGCAACCGGACTCGGATTCACCACGACATTCACCGATCGTGTGGTCGTACAACCGTTCGGGCTGGTGATGGTCACCGTGTACACTCCCGCATCCGACAATTGCATGTTCGGTTGATACATCGGGTTGGCACCGCTGACGAAATTCGGACCTACCCAACTGTAGGTGGCACCTGCTATCTGGGTGGCCAGTAAGCTCAGGCCCTTACCGCTGCAAACGATGGTATCGCCGGTGATCGTGATCGCCGGCAAGGGATTGACCGTCACCGTTACCGGAGCAATGTTGGGATAGGAACATCCGTTCACCGTCTGAGCGATAACGGAATAGGTGCCACTCTGCGTAACCCAGATGAACGAATTGGTATTCGATGGAGGCGTCAAAGGCGGCGTGGGCGACTTTGACCAGAGATAACTGCCGGCGGCAGGAACAACCTGCAATTTCACCGAGTCGCCTTCGCAGAAGGTCAACGGACCTGATGCCACGATCACCGCGGACGATGGAACCGGATCTACCGTTACTGAGATCGTATCCGTAGCCGTGCAACCGTTCGCTGCTGTCAGCGTAACCTGATAAGTGAAGGTGCCCGCAGTGTTCGCGGGAATCGTCAGGTTGGGATTGGTACCGAGCACCGGTCCCGACGGATACAGGTTCCACGAAACAGTCACACCCGCCGTGCTGGTCTTCAGATCAAGGTTTTCACCCTGACAATACTGCGTTTTACCGGAGATGGAGGCGTTCGGCGATTTCTTTACCGTCAGCGGACCGACCGTGGCTTTGTACGGACAACCGAAAGAAGGATTGTAACCGGTAACCGAATAGTAGCCGTTTTGCTTTACGTAGAATGGATTATCCGGTACCGGTTGACTGACAACGTTCGACCAGGTGAACGGTCCTACTCCGGATGCGGTGAGTTGAATGGAATCACAGAAGGTGTTGTTGATCGTGATCGTACCCGTACCCGCCGCGTTGATGGTGATCGGTCTGGTCGTCGAACTGCTACAACCGTATTGGTCACCGACCGTCAACTTGTACGTGAAGCTTCCCGCTGCCGGGTAGGTGAATTGCGGATTCTGCAAGTTGGACAAGCTGATACCGTTGTTGTAAAAATCCCAGGTCCAGGAAGTAGGCGCTGCAAACGAAGCGTCAGAGAAGTTCACCGGCGTACCCGCACAGAACGGAGGTGTTGCCGGCGGATTCGCGGCCGCCGTGACGGGTACGGGCACATTGACCGCAACGGTCAGCGTACAAGTGGCCAGGGTTCCGCCCGGATCGCTGATGATCAGGGTGACGTTGTGCGGACCGGCGGAGAACAACTGATTCGCCGGAGAGTGGACCGAACTGAACGGCGTTCCGTTTCCGTCGAGGTACCAGTTCCAACTATAGGATGCCGCGCTGTTCAGATACAACGAAGTATTGTTGATGATCGTCTGCATCTGCCCCAGGCCGTTACACTGGTAGGTCACATTGAAGGCAGCGTCGAATGGAATCGTAACCGGATGCGTTCGTGCTATGGACGTGGTACACGGTTGCCCCATCGCATCCATACCAATGGCGAATCCTTGCACGGTCACATTGTAAACACCGGGCGTCGGGAAGGTATGGGTGATCGGACTGATCGGTCCGGCATTGCTGCCGTCTCCGAAATCCCAGCCGGTGAAATTGCCACTGTAGATCTTCGTGAATGTCGTGGTAAGACACAAAGGCGGCACCGAAGTGAAATCAATACTGTCGTTCACGACGCATACGCCCGGAATCGAATTGCAGACACCGCCGTTGATGGTTTTCGATCCGGTGTTGGTACACCCGAACGCGTTGGTGACGGTAACGGAATAGGTCGTCGGACCCGTCAGGGTTTGCGTGATCGACGCGGTCGTAGCGCCGGTGCTCCAGAGATAGGTATAACCACCGGTATTGATCGTATTGAAGGTGACACTGGCAGGGAAATTACAGATCTCATTCGCCGTCACGTTCACCAGCGGTAATGGATTGATCGTAAACGTCACGTTCGTATTGGCCGTACAACCGTTCGCGTCAATGATCGAAAGACTCGAGCCGAAATTGCCGGTAGCATTGTAGGTCACCACCGGCACTGACTGGTTGGTGAGATTCACATTTCCCGCACCCGGGAAACTCCAGTTGTAGGTCACCCCGCCCGCTCCCGTAAAGGTCAAGGGCGCACCGATACACAGAGGGGATGGAATACCGATCGAGGCGGTAGGCAGCGCGTTGACCACTACATTCATTGGAGTAACTGGTCCCGGCGGACAACTCGACTGCACCGCCAGCGACACGGTTCCAGAGCCCGGCGAATTCCATTTCACCGTGATCGTGTTGGTCCCCTGGCCTGCCTGTAGCACCCCCGGTGCCGTGACAGTCCAGACGTAATTGGCGCCGGGAAATACCGGCTGCGTGAACGTATAAGTAACCGTACTGCCCGAACAAACCGAAGCCGGACCGGTAATCACCGGCAACTGCGGTATGTCATCGACTTGGATGGTCGTGAAGGCCGTGTCTGAACATCCGTTCGCGTTCGTCACGGCAAGGAATACATTGAAATTACCTGCGGTTACATACGTATGCGAGGCATTCTGCGTATTGGCGGTTCCCGCGTCACCGAAGTTCCAATTCCAAACCGGTCCCGGACTCGAAGTGGAGAAGTTCACCAGGCTGTTCTTGCAGACGGTAGCGGGCGCCACGATGTTCGGCACCGGCGGCAAGCCCAGCAAATTCACCGGGAACATCACCGAGTCGGCATAGCACCGCTCGATTTTCAACTTCACGAAGATCGGTCCGTTCGATGCGTCGATCCATCGGATCGTGATCTGGTTCGTCCCGTTCGCCGACAAGATATTCCCGGCAGTAGAGGGAACCACGGACCAGGTATACGTACCGTTGCTGATCAGGGAGGGCGGTATCGAATAAACGATCGTGCTCTTCACACAGGCGATCGGTACACTCGGTGTGATGGTCGGCAGACTGAAGGGCGGCCAGACATAAACGCTGAACGTGGCCGATGCAGGACTGGTACATCCCGGAGGATTGGTCAGCGTCTGCGATACGTTTACACTACCGCCTCCCGCGTTCCACTGGATCATCACGCTGTTCCCGTTCGCGGGGCCGATGATCGTTCCGTTCGTCACGGTCCAGTTGTACGTGACACCGTTCATGTTCGGAACGGTGCTGTACAGATACGAGACACCCGGACAAACGGTATCCGGCCCGCTGATCGCGGCCGGTGCGATCATGTCGAGTACGGTCACGGCCTTGAAGGCGGAGTCGTTACAGTAGACTCCCGCCGGCGCATAGGCCGTCACGTAGTACGAGCCGGGGCCGGCATTCCAGGTGTATGCATTGAAGGCCGCCGTGGTAGCGAAGTTGAGAATCGAAGGTACCGGCGTCTGTACCTTCCAACTCGTGGCAGGCTCGATGGTGTTGGTCGTGAGGTTCATGCCGTTGAAGGGCGAACTCGTCACGTTCGGGCAAACCGTAGCAGGACCCGATATCCCGAAGATGGGCTTCACATGAATGGTGATGGAAGCAGTACCGCCGCAGTTGTGATCGTCGCGACAGTTGCCCGGCAGATTACAACCCGATCCGGTGAGGATGTTCTGGTAGTTCAGGGTCAAGGTCACTGTTCCGGCAAATCCCGGCGCCCACTGGATCGTCAGGCAACAGGTCCCCTGCCCGCTGATGGTCCCGGCGTTTGCCGGCATCAGTTCCCAGTTGTGAATATTACCCGGGATGCATTCGACACAATACGTCGAGGTGGAACCGGAACAGACGATCGTATCACCCGCGATTGGCAATGTCGCGGGAACGATGCTGACGGTTTTGATCGTCGGGTTCGGGCAGTTGAGCGGCGGCGTACAACCGTTCACGCTGAGCGAGATCGTACCCGAAGGACCATTGCCCCAGATCACCGTACAGGAATCCGATGTGGGAGGCGGTGGTGTCAGGAAGGTGCCGCCCGTCACCGCCCAGGTATAATTGGTACACACCGCGCTGGTGTGATAGGTAACCGTGTCGCCCGGACACTGTACCGAAATGCAGGTGATATCCGGACCCGAAGCCGAATCCACCACCACCATGAAGGCCGTATCGTGCGGTGAACCGCAATCGTCGTAGACCGTCAGGGTATCGTAATACGTTCCGGGCGGATAATGCCAGGCCGGTTCGGTATGCGTCGCGTTGCTGCTGTAATAACCATTCCCGAAGTTCCACAACAAACCACTGATACCGGTGGAGTTGTCGTTGAAGGTGATCGATTGTCCGTTACAGATGTTGATCACGCCACCGACGATCGGCGGACTGGTCGTAAAACTGATCGTATACGAGGATGGTGGATTGCGCACCACGTTCATCGTGCAGGAATCCAGTCGTCCGGGAGGAGCCCAGACATACCAGGTCACGACCGTAGTACCGACGGGATACACGCCCGGCGCATTGCTCCAGATGGAATCGAACTGGCAATCGGGTCCATTGCCGATCACCGGTCCCGCCGGTGCGTAGGCGGGTGGCAGCAATTGCACCATCGAATCCGGCAGGTTGAAACAGATGGTCGTATCCCGGCATTTCAACACGCAGGGAAAACTCTGCCCCTGCGCGGTCGCCCGCTCCGTCTGGCCAAACAGAAACAGGCAGAAAAGCAGACCCGAAAGGAGTCGCGTCAACGGGCGATGTGCAAGCGTAAAGGTGGTCATGATGTGCGTGTGTTTCGTTGGACAGTTAACTTGACTCCGGGTCATTGTTGAAAATGCTCTCCGGTCATGGGTATTCCTGATTCGCGCCCGTTCAGGGAAGCAGCGCGCTCGTTCATCCAGGACTTCAGCAACCGGACTTCAATATCATATTTCCGGGCAATTTCGCTTAACGACAGCCGGCCTTGCACGTGTTCCGCAAGTACCTGTTGCTTGAAGGCGTCACTGAATTTCCGGCGCATGGAGCTGGTGTTTGCCTCGGCAAATGCCCGATTATGTTGGAAAAATGGAAACTTTTGGCAGATTGAATGCACCGGATTAACCCGCGGCGGGTAAATGCAACAACTGGCTGATCAGGTTTAACCCCCGGCAGATCCGGCATCAGGCTTTCCCGCCCGCGTAACTCATACGCTCCAGGAATTCGTCCTTTTTTCTGCGGGAGATTTCGACCCGCGACCCGTCAGCCATCTCGACAAAATAGCCGTCGACCCGACTGAAATTCCGGACATGCCGCAGATTGATCAGGTGGGAATGGTGCGCGCGAAAAAAAACCTGCTCGCTCAGGAGTTGCTCATACACTTTGATGTTACGCGTACCGGTGTACTTTCCTTGCAAGGTATAGACATGCGTGTAGGTACCGTCCGCTTCCAACCGTACGATCTCTTCCGGGGCAAGAAACGCGATGCCGTCACGGATCGGGATCGCCAGTTTGCGGATACCGGCCTGCCCCAGACTCTCCAACAAGTGCTGGTGCTGCGGTGCACTGGATTGCGAACGCTCTTCCATGGCCTTACGCACCGCCTCGACCAGGTCGTCGGTGTCGACCGGCTTCAACAAGTAATCGATCGCCGAAAAACGGATCGCCTTGATCGCATAATGCGAATGCGCGGTAACGAAGATGACCCGGAAATTCCGCTCCCCGGCTCGTCGCAGAAAATCAAAACCGGTGCCACCCGGCATCTCCACATCCAAAAAGACGAGCTCCGGCTCCAGACGCTCCAATGCTTCCAAGGCCCCCTCCACCGAGTCCGCCTCGCCGACTACCTGTACGTCCGGACAATAAAGCTCCAACAGCTTCCGCAACGAATCGCGGTTCTTCTGTTCGTCGTCAACCAGCAGTGCCGAAAGAGTGCCCATGTACTAGCAAGGTAAGGAATCGGCGGGAGAAAGTACGCGAGATGAGGGACGAGGGGCGTGAGACGAGGGACGTGGGACGAAACAACACGCCCGCCTGCCGAAGCTTTAGCGAAGGCAGGAAACATGCCCGCCTGCCGAAGCTTTAGCGAAGGCAGGGAACTCAAAACCCAATCTCCACCCGCGTCCCCGGAAACTCCCCATCCCCCGGATTCAACTCCGAGTAGGTCGCCCGGATTTGTCGGTTGAAGGCTTTGTTGAAGGCCTCGATACGCGCGAAGGCGATACCGGTTCCGTGGGAGACATGCGCCGGATCACTGCTGCTACGATGCGCTTCCGCGGCCCGGCGTCCGACCCCGTTGTCTTCGATCAGGATGCGCAATCCGTCGCCAGCCGCTTCCAGCCGGATCACGATCTTCCCGTCTCCACCACGACGCGCAATACCATGCTTGATGGCATTCTCGACAAAAGGTTGCAAGAGCAGGGAGGGTAGCGTAAACTCCTGCACATCCACCGCCGGATCCAGGTCCATCCTAAACTGAAAAGGCGAAGTAAACCGCTGCTGCTCCAGCTCCACATAAGAGCTGAGTGCCTTCAACTCTTCCTCCAGGCTTACCTCCTGCTCGTCCGAATGATCGAGGGTATAACGCACCAGGCGCGAGAACGAGGTGAGGTACTTCTCCGCGGAAGCCGTGTCTTTGTTCAGCATATAACTCCGGATGGAGTTCATCACATTGAAGATGAAATGCGGATTCATCTGCGCCCGCATGGCGGTCAGTTGCAAACTGGCTTGCTTCCGCTCCATCGCGTACCGCGCACCGATCATCCTCAATCTGCGCTGATACAAGAGGTAGATCAGGCTTACCAGGACCAACACCAGTAAGAGTCGGAACACAATCGTCTGCCACCAGGCCGGATGAATGTGAAACTCCGCTACCGCCGGTTGTTCACTGACGACTCCCGATGCATTGATGGCCGTCACCGAAAACCGGTAAGCGCCCGGTCGTAAAGCCAGGAACTGCACTTCTCGTGATGTCGTGGTTCCGCTGACGGTGTCGGTTCCGTTCGTCAACTGATACCGGTAACGAAGTTGTCCGCCACTCCGAAAAGAGACGGCATTGAACCGTACCTGGATGGTATTCTCGTCGTGCGCGAGACTGATCCGGCGCTCCGTAGGAATGCCGCGCTCATTCACGCTCATACCCGTGATCGAGATCGGCGGCGGAACGGCGTTGAGAAAACTGGTGGCACAGGCCAACACCGAGATCCCGCCTGGACCGGCCGCATACAGCGTATCCCGCAACACCAGCAGATCGTTCACTTCATCGCTGATCAGGCCGAACTCGGGGAGGATACTACCGACCGACTCCACCTTCCGCAAACGCTCGTCGAACACGATCCTGCCAACGCCTTTGTTGGTCCCGCACCATACCCGGCGCCCGTCAATACAGATCCGGTGGACCATATCGCTGAGTAAACCCTCCGCTTCTCCGATCACTTCCTGGCTGCCGTCCGGCTTTCGCCACAATACACCACGCCCTTTGGTGGCGACCAACAACTGATCGCCCATCCATTGCAGGTCTTCCACCCGTATGCCCGCCAGGGAGGAGTCGAAGACGGATTGCTCATGCGTGCTCCGGTTGAATTTGAAAACTCCCTGGTTCGTCCCCAGCAACAGATATCCCGGCGGACCTTCCGCAAGGCAATTGATCCGGTATTTCAATTCGCAGGTCACCACCAGCGAATCTCCTTTCACTTCATGCAGCGAAGCCGAGCCGGCACAGTAGATCGTCCCGTCAGCGCAACGGAGATAATTCGACTTCGTCCCCATCAAGCCCGGCGTCAGGAAAAAGTGTTCGCGCGAATCCCGGATATACGACGGTTGGGCCCGGCTGATGAACACCCGATCATCGCCCGCGAAGGCGGACAACCAGCCGATCGGTCGTTCCTGCGCCAGCGGCTCCGAGGCAACCAATACCTCGGGGCGATCGCCGGTATAACGGATCACCGCGCCGCTCCAGTCGGCGACGACCAGTCGTCCTTTGTCGTCTACCGTCATGCGCATCGGACGCGGCAACAGGCCGTCGGGATAGGACAAACGGTTCACGCCGTAACCGGGTGTATAATAAACCCCGTTCACCAGACTCGAGAACCAATACCCGCCTTCGTGGTCTTCCGCAATGCACGTGATATGGTCGCCCTTTAGATACCAGTCGGGTGGCGCGCTCATCGCCTTTTCGGAAAAACGGTACACACCGTCTTCCGTACCCACCCAGATGCTTCCATGACGGTCCTGCATCAACGTCAGCACATTCGCGTTGAATCGGAACAGCTGCTCAATTCGTCCCGCCCGCTGTTCAAACAGATCTTTACCCACACTGAAGAACAAGCGGGCGCTATCCGGTTGGAGCAAACGGAAGCGGTTGGAGAACTTCCCTTCGATTTTCAATTCGATGGGTCGTGTATCTGCATAGGAGATCAGTCGCTGATCCGATTCGTAAACACCGTTGTAGAAGATGAGCGGATAACATACGCCCTCTTCGGTGCGCTCTATCAAATACCGGTAAGGCGATTGCGTACCGTTCCTGGAACCCTCCGTGAGCTTACCGTCACGGCTTACATGAAAGCTGCCGGAGCCTTGCACGTTCAACCGCACCCCGCCCGCCGCATCCACCTCCAGATCGGTCGGCACATACTTGCGCGTCCGATCCGTCAGGACCTTGTTGTGTGGGAACGGACGAACACTGTCTCCCTCCAGATAGAAAACACTCCCGGAGTAGGTCAACACCCAGATGCGCCCAGCTGCATCTTCCTCGATCCGGAAGACCGTATTGTCGGTCAGTCCCTGCCGGGTCGAGTAGGTGCGAAAAGTGGTTCCGTCGTACGAACACAGACCATGGTCGGTCCCCAGCCAAAGCACACCCTGCCGGTCCTGCTTCATCACATACACCTCGCTCGTCGGCAAACCGTCGGCCGTGGTATAACGCCGGTAATTCGGCTCCCCGGCCTGGACCCGCACGTACAGCGCCAACAGGACGATTAGCAGAAAACCTGCCGACAAACTCTTTGGTAACATAGACCCCTTGCGCCATCCTGCGCTAGTTCAAGTTAACGAATCCCCGGAGGGTAGACAAGTCCTAAAAGGCTCGAAATACGTCCGCAAACAATGATTAGAAGCGGGACAGGCAAGCCCGATCACCCGCGGTCCTGCTCTCGGCTCCCTGCGGTCGCCTCCATCAGGGCTGGCTTGCAACATGCCGGCTATCGATTGGCTGTCATTCGCCAAATAAAAAGTAAACAGACCGGTTTTTCCGAAAGGGTCTTGGAAAAAGGCATTAGCTTTATTGCCCTAACCCTCCTTCATGATGCGCTCCTCCATTCTCCTCGTCGGCTTGTTTCTGTTCACCATCACCCAAAGCCTTGCCCAGCGGGAAGCCAACATCTGGTACTTCGGCGCCAACGCCGGACTCGATTTCAACTCTGGTGCTCCGGTTGCCCTTACCAACGGACAGATCAACACTGCCGAAGGCTGCTCCGTAATAAGCGATTCCGCCGGCAACCTGCTGTTCTATACCGACGGTCTGTGGGTGTACAACCGTAACCACACATCCATGCCCAACGGCTTCGGACTACTCGGCAGCGGCACTTCCAACCAGAGCGCCCTCATCATCCGACAGCCCGGCTCCTTCACGACCTACTACATTTTTACCGTCGACGGCGGTAACGGACCCGGCGGACTTTGCTACTCGGTCGTCGACATGACGGCACAAGGCGGGCTCGGTGATGTGACAACCAAGAACGTGAACCTCTATACGCCTACCACGGAAAAACTGGCTGCCGTCAAGCACGCAAACGGGGTCGACTTCTGGATCCTCTCGCACGAATCCGCGACCAACAACTTCCAGGTGTATCTGCTCACTGCGGCGGGCGTCAACACTACGCCGGTCATCTCCTCCGTAGGAACCGTCTTTACCAACTTCGCCGATTTCAACGGTGCGCTTAAGGTGAGCCCCAGCCACACCAAAGTAGGCATGGCCGTCTGGGGCAGCGACTTCGCGGAACTCTTCGATTTCAATCCCGGCACCGGCGTCCTCTCCAACCCGATCACGCTTCCTTCCATCACGACCTGGCCGTATGGTCTGGCGTTCTCCCCGAGCGGACAACGCCTCTACATCAGCACCGAAGGCTCCAACGAACTCAGCCAGTGGGACCTCAGCTCGAACAACGCGGCTACCATCAACGCCAGCCGCACGCTCATCGCGAACATCACCACCATGGGCACACTCGGAGCGCTGCAACTCGCCCCCGACGGTAAGATCTACCTCGCCGGGAACTCCACCGCCGATCTCTGTGTCATCAACAACCCCGACGCGCTCGGTGCCGCTTGTAACCTTTCCATTAATTCCGTGAACCTCGGTGGCCGATTCTCCTACTGGGGACTTCCCAACTTCTGCACCGACTATATCAACTTCCTCACCATCCTCGCGAACGGCAACTGCTTCGGCGACTCCACCTACTTCTCACTCGCCGATACGGCCGGTCTGATCAGCGTGTCCTGGAACTTCCGGGACTCCATCACCGGCGCGAACAACTTCAGCACCAGCTTCACCCCGGCCCACGTGTTTAGCCTGGCTTCCAACTTCACCGTCATGGTGACCGCCACCTACACCACCGGCACCTTTACCGGTTACCTCACGGTCTCCATCGTGCAGTGCAGCTCGGTGGTCGCCGGCTTTCAGGCAGACACGACCCTCTGCGTCGGCTCGTGCACCGACTTCACCAACCAATCCGTCAACGGCCTCACCTACACCTGGAGTTTCCCCGGTGCAGCCACGACGACCAGTACCGATACCGACCCGACCGGCATCTGCTACAACCTCGCAGGCACGTACGACGTCAGCCTCATCGCCCACAACGGCGTGCAATCCGACACACTGACCATGCCGGGCTACATCCATGTCTACGCACCGCCGACCGCGCCCATCCTCATCAACCAGAACGATACGCTCTACCTCACACAGGACTACGACAGCTATCAATGGTACTTCATGGGTGCACCCATCGTCGGCGCCACCGACTCGTTCTACGTCGTGACACAGGACGGTCTCTACAGTGTACAACTGACCGACGCGAACGGCTGCACCTTTTTCAGCCGCACCTCCGACATCGCCGTCGGCACTACCGAGATCGAAGGGATCCGCGGAGGAATGAACGTCTTCGCAAACGAATCTGAACTTGTCATTCGCTTTCAGACCGATCGTGCACTTGATCTGTCATTCTCCATCTACGACGCAGCCGGCCGACTTGTATTCAACTCCCGGGAGCAAACCCCGGCAGGTCCCAACACCATCCGCCTCCAGGGACTACAACTGGCGAAAGGACTCTACGTCCTGCACGTCAGTGACGGGAAAAACATACTGGTACAGAAATTCGCGGAGCGATGAACGTTGTAACGTTGTAACGTTGTAACGTTGTAACGTTTGAACGTTCCAACGTAATAACGTTGAAAGTTGAAAGTTGAAATTTAATACCCCAAATCCATCCAACCCAATAACCAATTACTAATCACTAGTTACTAATTACTAGTTACTAATTACTACTTCTTACTCCGTACCCGAGGCGGGAATCGAACCCGCACGGCCGCAATGGCCAAGGGATTTTAAGTCCCTCGTGTCTACCAGTTTCACCACCCGGGCATATTACGTTGGAACGTTTGAACGTTAAAACGTTTGAACGTTCGAACGTTGAACGTTGAATGTTGCAGGTTGAAAGTTAATACCCCAAACCCATCCAACCCAATAACCAATCACTAATCACGAATCACTAGTTTCTAGATTTTAGTTACCAGTTACCAGTTTCTACTTCCCAGTTCCCCCCTTCCCAAAAAAAAATCCCCCGTTACCGGAGGACTTTTTTGGAGCGGAAGACCGGGCTCGAACCGGCCACCCTCACCTTGGCAAGGTGATGCTCTACCAAATGAGCTACTTCCGCCTAAGATCGCTTCCCGCCCGTGGCGTTGAAGCGAGGACAAAAGTACTGCTTTTTTCATTAGAAATCAACGTCTGTGGAGAAAAAAACGCCTTTTTTCGCAAAAAAACTGACTGATTTTCAGCGCTTAATCACAGGAAGACTTTTCACCGCTCCTGCGCACTGGATGCGTAACATATAAACGCCCGAAGACAGGTCGGTCAGGTCAAGTACCACATATCCGGTTTGTGTGGTTACGCCGAGATTTCGGATTACCTGCCCCTGCACGGTCAGCAGTTGGAGTACCGCGTCGGAATAAACAGTAGGGTCATAGGTAAGTTGAGCATGATCACCGACCGGATTCGGGAATACCCTCGGCTCCGTTGCGTTGGAATTCATCGGCTGGAGTCCGTTCGTTATGGAATAGCAAATCTCCAGCTTGGGATATCGGGATGGGTCTGCAGCATCGCTCGACGTGAACACGAGGCTACTGTAATAGTGCTCGTCCAACAAGGCAAATTCAAATCCGTAGCTGGACTGCGAATTTTGTATCATATCCTGCACAAGCTGTGTTACGTCCATGTTCAGGTAATCGTCGTATGGACCGATCGAGGGGGGAAGCACCACTTCGTTGACAAACGTAAACGTCGGTTGTGTAAACCAGATCACCGAATCCTCCCGCCAGGGAGAAGTGATCCGCCTGATCACGCCCGCATTCGGCCAGGAAAAAGAGGAATGTTGTCCGCCCGCGTAGGCGGTTCCCGGATTGCTGTAGAGCGACAAGTCCGCCGAAACAACGGCTGCATTCGTCGGTATCACATCGATATCGAAGTTCAGTAAAGACCTGCCGGTGTCCGGTATGCCGGAATTCGTCCAGGCATGCGCGCCGATGCAATCCGCGCTTCCGTAATTGGTCGTGCCATTCGAAAAACCCGGTGCGTTCCAGACAAGTGCGTCAATGCCACACTCGTTCATGGCCTGCAGATGAAAGCAACCCGATGCCGGGATCTGATAAATGATCAGCAGGGACGGCCGCAAGGAAGGATTGACATCATCACTGCTGGCAAAGCTGAGGGCGCGATAGTAGGTTTCATCATCCAGACTCAGCATGAAACCGAAAGAAGAATCCGGATCGTTCACCATATCCTGCACCAAAGCGGTGACATCGATGCTCTGGTAATTGGAATGAGGGCCTGCGGTCGCGGGTACGATCACTTCGTGGAGAGCGGTCGTGCTCGGCTGCGTAAACCATTTTACCAGGTGTTCATTCCAGGGCGAGATGACACGCCGGATCCGACCCGTGTTGGGACCAGATAAGGATGCATGACTTCCGTAACAATAAGCAAGAGAAGAATCGTTGTAGAGGGAAAGGTAGGCCGAGGTGATCAGGGCACCTACCGGTATCTGATCAAGTTCGAACTCGATCAAAGACCGGCCCGTGTCAGGAATCCCGGTATTGGTCCAAGCGTGTGCTCCGATGGAGGGATCATCGCCATAGTTGATGTTCGCGTTATTGAAACCAGGTGCATTCCAGACCAAGGCGTCCTTCCCGCAATCAGGTCCGGGCCGGAGAAACACTTCACCACCACCACCCTGCCCGTAGGTAAGAAAAGGCGATATAGCCAGGAAGTATAAGAAACAGTAGATGAAACGCATGTGGTGAATTAATTAGGAAAGGTACTGTTTTTCAGCCAACTGCGTACTGTAACTCAGCCCCCGATCAGCTTCTTGATCTCATTCAGCTTGTTCAGTGCCTGAACCGGTGTCAAATTGTCGAGGTCGGTAGAACGGATTTCCTCGCGAATCTGCTCCAACACCGGATCGTCGAGCTGGAAAAAGCTGAGTTGTACAGGCTCATCCTTCCCGACCTTCGCTCCGCCCCTTCCCCGACTGTCTTCCAGTTGCTTCAGGATCTCGCCGGCGCGTTGTACCACTTTTACCGGGATACCGGCGAGCTTGGCAACGTGGATACCGAAACTGTGTTCGCTGCCGCCGGGCACGAGCTTGCGGAGGAACAACACTTGCTGACCGGTCTCCTTCACGGCCACATGGAAATTCCGGATGCGCGGCAAAGTGGCCGCCATCTCGTTCAACTCGTGATAATGTGTGGCGAACAACGTCTTGGCACGTACGCTCGGATGCTCGTGCAGGAATTCCGCGATCGCCCAGGCGATGCTGATACCGTCGTACGTTGCTGTGCCACGACCGATCTCGTCGAGCAACAACAGACTACGGTCGGATAGGTTGTGCAGGATGCTCGCCGTCTCGTTCATCTCCACCATGAAGGTGGATTCACCGCTGGAAATGTTATCGCTCGCGCCCACGCGCGTGAAGATCTTATCGACGATGCCCACACTGGCACCCGCGGCGGGCACAAACGAACCGATCTGCGCCAGCAGGGTGATCAAGGCGGCCTGCCGTAACAGCGCCGACTTACCCGACATGTTCGGACCGGTGATCATCAGGATCTGCTGATTGTCGGGATCGAGGTAGATGTCGTTGGCGACGAACTGCTCGCCCGGCGGTAGCTGTCGCTCGATCACCGGGTGCCGGCCGCCTTTGATATCGAGTATTCGGCCGTCGTTCACCTCCGGCCGGGTATACTCCCACTTTGTCGCGACGGCCGCAAACGACTGCAGCACGTCCAGCCGTGCCAGCAGCGACGCATTGAGCTGCACCGGCGCGATGTACTCGGCGATCGCCTGCACCAGCTCGGCGAACAGGCGGGTCTCCAATGCAAGGATCTTCTCCTCCGCGCCGAGGATCTTCTCTTCGTATTCCTTCAGTTCCGCCGTGATGTAACGCTCCGCGTTCGTCAGGGTCTGCTTGCGCGTCCAATCGGCGGGAACTTTGTCTTTGTGCGTATGCGTGACTTCGATGTAATAACCGAAGACGTTGTTGAATCCGACTTTCAGCGAGGTGATACCGGTGCGCTCCGCTTCACGCTGTTGAACTTTGAGCAGGTAGTCTTTCCCATTGAAAGCGATCTCGCGCAACTGGTCGAGCTCCGGCGAAACGCCCTCGCGGATCACACCACCCTTGTTCACCAGCGCAGGCGGATCGGCATGCAACTCGAGTGAAATGCGGTCGCGGATGATCCGGCACGGATTCAATTGGTCGGCAATCGTGCGGATCGCGGAATTGTCGGTGCGCAGGCAGGCTTCGCGGATCTGCTCCACCAGCTCGAGGCTGCGCTGCAACTGTTGCACGTCGCGCGGCGTAGCCTTGCCGAGCGATACCCGGCTGATGAGACGCTCCAGGTCGCCGACCTGCCGGAGCTGACCGGACAGTATCCCGGAAAACTCCGGGTGGTGCAGAAAGTAGTGGACCGCTTCCTGACGTTCCTGGATGGCGGCTACGTCTTTCAGCGGTAACAGGATCCAACGCTTGAGCAGTCGCCCGCCCATGGGGGTCAGCGTTTCGTCGAGTACGTCGAGCAGGGTAACGGCTTTCTCGTTCGACGATCCCACCAGTTCCAGGTTCCGCACCGTGAACTTGTCGAGCCAGACATACCGGTCTTCTTCGATCCGGGAGATGCCGGCGATGTGCCGCAACTGGTCCTGCCGTGTATCGGACGCGTAGTGAAAAGCCGCACCGGCGGCGATCACCGCGAAGGCCAGATCTTCCACGCCGAAGCCTTTCAGCGAAAGGGTACCGAAATGCTTCAGCAACACTTCACGGGCATAGTCGGGTTGGTACACCCATTCGTCGACCGCGTACTGGTAAAAGCGGTTGCCGAGTTGCTCCTGTAATTCTTTGCGGTGCTGCCGGGAAAAGATGACCTCACTCGGCTGGAAATTCTGCAAGAGCTTGTCGATGTACTCGCGCTTGCCTTCGGCGACCAGAAACTCGCCGGTGGAAATATCCAGGAACGCGACGCCCCACACCTTTCCGTCAGTATGTACGCTCGCGAGGAAGTTGTTCTTTTTGTGCTCGAGGATCTTGTCGTTGTACGAAACGCCCGGCGTCACGAATTCCGTCACGCCGCGCTTGACGATCTTCTTCGTCAGCTTCGGGTCTTCCAACTGGTCGCAGATGGCCACGCGCATGCCGGCACGGACCAACTTCGGCAGGTAGGTATCGAGGGAATGATGCGGAAAGCCGGCCAGCTCCACAAAGGAGGCCGCGCCATTTGCGCGCCGCGTCAGGACGATACCGAGGATGCCGGCCGCCTTGACGGCGTCCTCTCCGAAGGTCTCGTAAAAGTCCCCGACCCGGAACAACAGCAGCGCGTCCGGATACTTCGCCTTGATGGCGTAATACTGCTTCATCAAGGGGGTTTCGACTACCCCCGCTTTGGTTTCCTCCCGGATCACGATATTCGCTTCAAAATCCGTTAAAGATACCCAAATTGCGTAAGACCGCCAACGAAGAACTCGGCCGCCTGAGCCTTGAAGACTACCGGAAAGCCGGTAAAATACCGGTCGTGCTGGTACTCGACCAGGTCCGCTCCCTCCACAATGTCGGCTCCGCGTTCCGCACAGCCGACGCTTTCCGTTGCGCGGGTATCTGCCTCTGCGGCATCACCGCCACCCCGCCGAACCGCGAGATCCACAAGACCGCTCTCGGCGCCGAAGAGTCGGTCGACTGGAAACACTTTACCGACACCCCAGCCGCGCTGCTAGAATTGAAGCAACAAGGCTACACCATCTTAGCCATCGAACAAACCTCTTCCAGCGTTCCGCTCCAGAATTTCCTGGCACCGCCCGACCAAAAGCTGGCGCTCGTCTTCGGCCACGAGCTCGACGGCGTCAGCAACGAAGCCCTCTCGCTCTGCGACTCCGCCATCGAAGTTCCTCAGCACGGCACCAAGCACTCGCTGAATGTGGCGGTTTGCGTGGGGGTGGTGTTGTGGGAGCTGGCAGGCCGTCGACTACCGAAGTATGGGTAGTTCCCAACTCACTGCTCACTCCCACTGTTTCTTACACTGTTTCTCCACTGCTCACTCACACTGTTTCTCACACTGTTTCTCTTTGATTAGTGTAAGTGTAAGAAACAGTGTAAGTGAACAGTGTAAAAAAAGCCCCGTTGAATCACCAACGGGGCTTGAAACTATATCGTAGTTCCACTTTACTCCGGCAACACCCGGAAATCAACCCTCCGGTTCATCCGGTGTTCCTGGGTGATCGGGGAGTTCTTGCCAAGGGAAACGGTCTGGAGGCGGGCTGCGTCGATGCCGTAGCGGTCGACGAGGTGCTTCTTCACGTTCTCGGCACGGCGCAGGCCGAGCTTGATGTTGTAATCCACGTTCGCGCGGATGTCGCAGTTACCATTCAGTTCGAACTTGAGATCCGGATTGGCTTTCATCACCAGAGCGATGGATGCCAGTGTCTCGTGGTACTTCTTGTCGATGACGTCGCTGTTGAGTTCGAAGAAGATCGAAGGCAGGTAGCCGTTGGCGGCCATGACCGAAGATGCACCGCCGGCGCGTGAACCTGCAGGACCTGTCGGAATGGTGACGCCGGTATTGTTGACCAGCGTTCCTTTCGGCGTGTTCGGCTCTAGGTCGCGGGTGTCGCCAATGCCATCGCCGTCGGTATCGATCTCGCGACCGGCTGCGTCCACTTTCGCGCCCTTGGGCGAGAACGGTTCGGCATCCTGCGCATCCGGCACGCCGTCACCGTCGATATCCACCGAGGTACCGTCGCCGTACACTTTGTTGCCTTCCGGAGTAGCCGGCTCGCGGTCGAAGAGATCGGCAACACCGTCTTTGTCTTTATCACCCGACATCAGGTCGACACGATCCTTCATGTCGTACAGGTCGGCATAGACCGTTTGCAAGGGGTTCACCCACTCGATCGGCTTCTCTTTCGCTCCGAGGTGGTAGGTAAGTCCTACGTTGAAATAGGAATAGGCGTCGTCTTCCGAAAGCAGCTTATACCAGCCGTCGAGTTTGTCGAAGTTCGTCGTGCGGAGCGTGTACTCCAGGCTAAGCGAGAACGGACGGGCGATGCGGTACTTCACACCTACCCCGAACGGAATCGTCAGCTGCGTGGTGTTGGAGTAATCCATCGTATCGTACGGCTGCTGGTACTGGCTGTAAATACCGTTGAGGTACGTCTTGCCGTCGTCAAGTGAAACCTGCGGATCGACGTTCATGACGCCTACGCCCATGTAACCGTAGATGCCAAGGTTCGGGGTCTTCTTCAGGAACGCGATGTTTCCGATCTGGATCAGGGCGTTCAGCGAAATGTCGTAGTTGACCGTGGTCTCGTAGCGGTACGGCTTGTTATTGTCGATACCGGACAGCTTGGCGTGAATGAAGGAGGCTTGCAACGCGAACGAATGCGTGAAGAACTTCGTGACATTGAAACCGAAGCCGAGCTTGTTGATCACTTTGTCGTCCGTCAGATCGCTGGCGGCGATATCGGTATTCGGATAGGTGAATCCGATGTGCGCGCCGATGTCCCAGGTACGAAACTCGTTCGACCGCGGCATCTTGTCGCCTTTGATATCAACGCGGACACTGTCCTGCGTGATGCTGGTCTGCGCGGAAACGGTTCCGGCATACATGACCAGCCCGGCCAGTAGCGTGTAGAAAAATCTCATGGAATGATAGTTTATCGGGTCTGACTTATACCGCCTTACCCGTTACAAGGTTCGCAAATTTAGCAACTTCCCGGAATGGGACAAGGCGCAAATGCACCCAATGCGGTTTTCAGCCCTTTGGGAGTATTCGGTGCAGCCCCACCGGAAAGTCCTGCTGGAGAATCTCGAGGATGCGGTTGTAATCGTTCATATTATGCACAAAATCCACCTCATTCGTGTCTAAAACCACGATCCGCAAGCCTTCCTGCTGCTTGAAAAAGTCCCAGTAGCCCTTTTCCAGATTGCCCAGGTAATCGTCCTGGATGTTCTGTTCATAGTCGCGCCCGCGGTTCCGGATGTTCTCTTTCAGCTTGGGTACGTCCTTGTGCAGGTAGACCAACAGGTCCGGCTTGGGCAGGTGCGGGTTGATGATGTGGAAGAGTCGCTGGTACAACTGAAACTCGTCTTCTTTCAGCGTTATGCTGGCAAAGATCAACGACTTGCTCAACACATAGTCCGCTACGGTCTGCTGACGAAACAACTCCTGCGGCATCACTTCATCGTTCAGTTGCTGGTAACGGTCGGCCAGGAAACTCAGCTCGAGCGGAAAAGCGTAACGCGAGGAGTTCTCATAGAACTTCGGGAGAAACGGATTGTCGGCAAAACGCTCCAGCACGATGCGTGCCTGGAACTGCTCCGCGATGCGCGTGGCCAGCGAGGTCTTGCCTGTACCGATGTTTCCCTCAATGACCAGGTAGTCGTATTTCAGCCGTTCACTCATGGTTGCCCGGCTGCAAAGATGCGAACGGAAAGCGGATCATCGACCCTCTCTAAAAGTTCTTTCATGCTCAGCCCCAGCTCCGGATGCACCAGTGCCGGAGCGATCTCCGCCAGTGGCGCGAGCGTGAACCGACGCAGGTGCAGTCGTGGATGCGGGACCTGGAGATCGTTGATTTTAAGAACCGAATCATTGAAGAATAACAGGTCCAGATCCACCGTACGTGGCTCCCACTGTTCCCGTCGTTCCCGCCCTAACAGGCGCTCGATCGTGTGCAACTGCTCCATCACGACCGTTGCCGAAAGCGGTGTCTCCAGCCGCAGGACCTGATTTAGAAACGCCGGCTGGTCGGTTTTACCCCAGGCCGCCGTCTCGTACAAGGAGGACACTCCTGTCAACTCCCCGACACGACGCGCCAATTCCTTTCGGGCTTTTTCGAGAAAAAGCTCCCGCTCGCCCAGGTTGGAACCGGTCAAAACATAAATGATGTTAAGATCCACACGCCAAACCTACTGCGATTCGTCTATCCAACAAAATGATCCGTCGAATCGGCTAACTTTGTCGTTCAATCCAATCACATGAGAGATTTCTTCAAGTATTTCCTGGCTTCTGTTCTGGGTTTCGTTGTCGGGATGATCCTGCTCTTTTTCATCTTCCTCGGCATCGTCTCCGTGCTGGTTTCGTCCCTCCAATCGGATACGGAGGTGAGCGTCCGCAATAATTCGGTGGTCGAGATCCGGCTGCAATACCCGGTGAAGGAACGCAGCTCCAAGAACCCCTTCGAATCGTTCGACTACGACGCGCTGGAAAGCCACCAGGAACTTGGCCTCCATGACATCCTGCGCAACATCGATAAAGCCCGTCGCGATGACCGTATAAAAGGCATTTTCCTCAATCTCAGCTCCCTCAGCATGGGCATCGCGACACTCGACGAGATCCGTGGCGCGCTCAGCGAATTCCGCAAGAGCGGGAAGTTCATTTACGCCTATGCCGATTCCTATTCGCAAGGCGCCTACTACCTCGCCTCCGTCGCCAACACCGTTGCGGTCAACCCCGAAGGCGATGTCGAACTGCGGGGCCTCCACACGGAACTCATGTTTTTCAAGGGTGCGCTCGAAAAACTGGGCATCGAACCGGAAGTGATTCGTCATGGCAAATTTAAAAGCGCGATCGAACCGTTCACGCTCGACAAGATGAGCCCTGAAAACAGGGAACAGATCAGTCGCCTGCTCGGCAGCGTCTGGAACACCTGGCTCGAGAACATTTCCGCTGACCGCAAACGCTCGAAGGAAGAACTTCAAACGATCGTCGACCAATACCGCAGCCGCAAGGCGAAGGACGCGCTCGACCTCCACCTGATCGACAAGACGGCTTACTTCGACGAAGTCACCGAAGACCTCCGCAAACAAAGCGGCCTTGAAGAGGGTGAAAAAGTTCGTTATGTCGAATTGCAGAAATACAACAAGGCGTATGTGAAACCGGAAAAGGATTTCACGAACCGAAAGATCGCGGTCGTCTACGCCGTCGGGGAGATACGCTCCGGACAAGGCAGCGACGAAGTGATCGGTTCCGAGCGGATCAGCGCGGCCATCCGCAAAGCCCGCCTCGATACGACCGTCAAAGCCATCGTCCTTCGCGTGAATTCACCGGGTGGCAGCGCGCTCGCATCCGAAGTGATCTGGCGCGAAGCCGTGCTGGCACGCAAAGCCAAACCGCTGGTGGTGTCCATGGGTGACCTGGCCGCTTCCGGAGGCTACTATATCTCCTGCATCGCCGACACGATCGTCGCCCAAGCCAATACGCTTACCGGTTCCATCGGCGTGTTCGGACTGCTGTTCAACACCCAGAACATGTGGAAGGACAAACTCGGCATCACCTTTGACACCGTACGCACAGGCCGCTTTGCCGATATCGGCAGCCTCTCTCGTCCGCTGACCGCCGAGGAACGCGCCATTTATCAGGAAGAAGTGGAACAGATCTACAACGTGTTCATCGGTCACGTGGCCGAAGGCCGGAACATGACCACCGCCGCGGTCGACAGCATCGGCCAGGGCCGCATCTGGTCGGGTACGGACGCGAAGCAGATCGGGCTCGTCGATGTGATCGGCGGACTGGAAACTGCGAAATCCATTGCGGCGAAGATGGCCGGACTCGACAACTACCGAACGGTCAACTATCCCGAGCAAAAGGAATTCCTGCAGAAGTTGATGGAAGACTTCTCCGCCGATGCGAAAGCCTACTTCGCGAAGGAAGAACTGGGCGAAAGCTACCGCTACTACGCGAAACTGCGCGAAGTCCTCAACAGTCAGGGCATCCAGGCACGCCTGCCGTACGAACTCTTCATCTACTGAACCGGCGCATGACGAACAAGGAGATCGCGCGCGCCTTCAAACTGGCCGGACAACTGCTCGAGCTGCACGACGAAAACCCGCTCAAGGTCCGCTCTTTTCAGAACGCGGCCTTCAAGGTGGAACGCCTGCCGGAAGCGCTCGAAACCATGGACGCAGCCGCCATCGCCGGGATCGAGGGGATCGGCAAAAGCCTGCATGCGCGCATCCTGGAATTGAATGAACGCGGTTCCTTCGACGAACTTGATGAACTCAAAAGCAAAACACCCGACGGCATCCTCGAGATCCTCGCCATCAAAGGCCTTGGCCCGAAGAAGGTCCGTACACTCTGGCAAGAACTCGATATTCAATCCGTCGGCGAACTCCTCTACGCCTGCCAGGAGAACCGCCTTGTGACACTCAAAGGCTTCGGTGAAAAGACGCAGGAACAGGTGCGGCACAGCATCGAGTACGCCCAGTCCAACAAGGGCAAGTTCCTGTACGCGGTCATCGAACCCCTGGCGCTCCAACTCCTCGCAGACTTGCGGCAAACTTCGGGCATCGGCTCCGCCGACTGGACCGGCGCACTGCGTCGCGGTTGCGAGATCATCGACACAGCGGAATTCGTAACAACTGCCACCACGGAAAAGATCGCCGCCTTTCTCGCCGACCATCCCCTGATGGCGGGACAACCTGTTGCCACCGATGGAACGATGGTGCGCAGTTCACTGGCCGGAAGACTGCCGCTCGTGTTTTATTGCTGTACCGAAAAAGCCTTCGGCAACACCCTCCTCCGCACCACGGGCGACGAAGCCCACCTGGCGCGGCTCAGCAATGAGTTTAAATGGAACGCGGCAATGGAGGGCTCGGAAGCGGAGATCTATCGATCGATCGGCTATACGTATCCGGAGCCTGAACTCCGCGAGGAGATCTGGGAAACACGCCAGCGCCCCGATACGGCTACGCTCATCACCGAAGCCGACCTCCGCGGTATCCTGCACAACCACTCCACCTGGTCCGACGGTACGCACTCGCTCGAAGAAATGGCGCGCTACTGCAAGGAACTGGGATACGAATACCTCGGGATCTGCGACCACAGCCGCAGTGCCTTTTACGCGAACGGACTTTCGATCGAACGCGTAGCCGAGCAGCATAAAGAGATCGAACAGCTGAATAAAAAACTCGCGCCCTTCCGGATCCTCAAGGGGATTGAATCCGACATCCTGACCGATGGATCACTCGATTACCCCGACGATATCCTCGAGACCTTCGATCTTGTCGTTGCTTCCGTGCATTCGGTCTTGAAAATGGACGAAGCGAAAGCGACCGCGCGCCTCATCCGCGCCATCGAACACCCGGCCACCACCATCCTGGGCCATCCGACCGGACGCCTCCTCCTCTCCCGCCCCGGCTATCCGATCGACCACCGAAAAGTGATCGATGCCTGCGCCGCCAACGGCGTGGTGATCGAACTCAACGCGAATCCCTATCGCCTCGACATCGACTGGCGCTGGATTCCGTTCGCACTCGACAAAGGCGTCATGATCTCCATCAACCCCGACGCGCACCGCAAAGAAGGCTACCACGATATGCACTTCGGCGTCCGCGTAGCAAGAAAAGGAGGTCTCACAAAAGAGATGACGTTCAATGCGCTGTCACTGGCGGAGTTGGAGAAGCGGCTGTAGAAGGGAGTGAATAGTGAATAGTGAACAGTGAATAGTGAACAGTGAATAGTGAATAGTGAATAGTGAATAGTGAACAGTGAGTAGTGAATAGTGAGTAGTGGAGAGTGAATAGTGAATAGTGAAT
>WBZP01001305.1_pt1 | contig 31211 bp, 24 predicted proteins | sample 5204301 | NCBI WGS metagenome assembly WBZP01 (sample SAMN12412401, study PRJNA552823) | activated sludge metagenome | isolation source: activated sludge from nitrification reactor of wastewater treatment plant... | place: USA: Pennsylvania | collected 2017 | reverse complement strand
GACCTGGTATGGGTGGGCTTCAATTATCACCACAACCAGAGCTATTCCGCCTATGCGGGCGTGAAGTTTAAGGAGCAGCTGGCCATCGGGTATGCCTTTGACCAGTACAGCACACCGCTGAGCCTGTTTGATGGCGGCAGCGGGGCGCATGAGATTTCGCTGCGGTATTTTTTTAGGAAATAAAATTGAACCACGAAGGAAGAGATTTGGTAATTTGATGATTTGGTGATGTGCTGATGCTTAACCACAAAGTGCACCAAGGGATTCGTAAAGGACACAAAGGACATGTGATGAATGAATGTGCAAATATGCAAATGTGCAAATGTGCCTTCTCCCGGAGCCAACCTTTTGAACCCTTTGAACCTCTGGAACCTTTGGAACATTTCCCCTTCCGGAGCCAACCTTGAACCTTGAACTTTGAACCTTGAACTTTTTACCTGGTGCTATTAACATGTTAATACCTTCGCCGTCACGAATATTTTACCGACCTTCGGCACGTTTCAATACAGCATCACTTAATACTTATATGAAAAATTTGTTCTTTGGTCGTTTCGGCTGGGTACTGCTGCTGACAGCTGTGCTGGTTTCCTGCGAACGCGAACTCAGTTTTGAGAACGGCGGCGTACCGCCTCCCACCGGGTCTACCGGCGGAACATCCGAATTCAGTTTTGCCGGTGCATCTGGGCCCTGCAGCGGGGCGATTGTAAGCGGGCTGTACACAGCGGGCACCGCCGTGGGCACCGCCAATACGGTAACGCTGACGGTTACTGTTGACAGCGTGGGCACCTGGTCGGTGGGCACCGCAACAGTAAACGGTATCAGTTTTAGTGGTTCGGGCACTTTCAGTACTACGGGTTCACAAACCATTACCCTGCGGGCCAGTGGGAATCCAACGGCTGCAGGCACATTCAACTATACTGCTGGTTCCGGCGGCTGTACTTTTTCCGTGGATGTAACCGGCGGGGTGGTAGTGCCGCCTGCCGGCTGCAAAGATTGCGAGTATGTACCCACCTGTGTGGGTTCCTGGTATAAATACCAGACGGAAACCTTTGGCACCGCTGATACCTTCCGCTCTACGTATTTATCTACTGTGGATACCCTGGTGGGATCCATTACCTATGCCAAAATGCTGCTGCGCACCAGCACCAGCACCGGAGACCGCGATGATTTTTCATACATCAGCTGTAACAATGGAGAATCGGTTGCCTTCCAGTACAACGCGGTAGGCGCCGGCGGCACCACGGTTGCTTTCCTGAAAGTAACCGGGCTCAAAGCCAATCTGCCCGTAGGCGGTACCTGGGTGGATATCATCCAGAACCAGACCGGCCAGGATGTAACCAATACCTTCACCATTGAAGAAAAGGGCATCAGCCGCACCGTATTGGGCACCGCATATTCAAATGTTATTCATGTACACCTGGTGCAGACCATTGATGTGCCGCTGATCGGTGCCCAGGAAGTGGGAACCGCTGAGTATTACTATGCACGCGGGGTAGGACTGGTAGAGTTTACCTCCAACAATTTTGGCATTACATCATCCAGGCTCCTGGAATCCTATTATATACCCTGATCCAACCACTGCAATGATTGTGAAAGGCTGCTTCGGAAGAGGCGGCCTTTTTTAATGTGCCGATATGCAAATGTGCAAATATGCCAATGAGCCTTCTCCCGGGCGCAGGGATTATTGATTATTAATTATTGGGTGTATTCAGAGGAAGTTAGTTTTGAGGCTGATCAACCTTTTAAACCTTTTGAACTTCTGAAACCTTTCTGTCCCGAAGCCAATCTTTTGAACCTCTAAAACCTCTTGAAACTTTTGAACTTTTTTTAAGCGACGGCAGGGCACAGGTCAGGAGACCTGCGCCAGTAGAGATTGGGAACAGGGAATGAAGAACAGGGAATGATGAATGTTGAATGAAACTCCCTGGTATGTCCCTCTATTCCACCATCAACCGAAAACCAGACTTCCGAAGTCTGGCAAGTTCCTGATAGAACAATGATTATCTGCAATAGACTTCGGAAGTCTTCTCCCTACGATAAATCTTTCCTACGAAGGCAACCTTAAACCCTTAAACTTTAAACCTCCTATGTTGAATGATGAATTTTAAATGTTGAATGGGTCTTCGCCCGCAGCCCAACGAAATGAATTTGAGAACAGACTTCCGAAGCCTGACAGGTACCAGATAAAACAGTAGTAATCTGCAAAGACTTCGCAAATCTTCTCCTTCAGACAAACGTTTCCTGCGAATCAGCTGTACCTTTAGCGGGGTAAAATCCGCGTATGAAAAAGATTATTATTTTGACAGGCCTTTTTTTATCACTCTCCGTGTTAACTGCACATGAGTACTGGGTAGCGCCTGCTCAATACCAGGTAAATCCGGGCGAATCGTTTGTGCTGAACTGTTATGTGGGCGAAGATTTCAAGCCAGAGGTATGGCAGCGCCGCCGCGAACGGACTGATCAGGTATATGTTTTTCACCACCAAAGAAAAAAGGATGTCACCCCGCTTTTTACTGCGGCTGACTCTGTTGATATTCTTCTGGCGGTTCCTGAAAAAGGCAACCACCTGCTGGCCCTGCACAGCAAGCCATCTTATATTGAGCTGAAAGCGGAAGAATTCAATCAGTACCTGGAAGAGGACGGAATAGAAGATGTGCTGGCTTATCGTAAAAAGGAAGGGCTGGATGCAAAGCCATCCCGGGAACTGTATGAGCGCTGTGCCAAAACCCTGCTGCAGGTAGGGGATAATACGGATCAAACTTTCCGGCAACCCACCGGTATGCCCCTGGAAATTCTGCCGCTGATGCATCCTTCAAAAGCGAAAGACAGTTTGAAGGTACAGGTCATTTTTAAAGGCCAGCCGCTGACGGATTACCGGATCCGTTCCTGGTGCAAGGTAAACGGACAACTATTGCAGAAAGAGAACCACCGGACTGATGCAAAGGGTGTTTGCAGCATCCCTCTCCGTAATAAAGGAGAGTGGATGATTTCGCTGGTGAAAATGGAAGTGCTCAGCAATAATCCCGCGGCTGATTATCACAGCTACTGGGGTTCCTATACTTTTTACAGGAAATAGGGTAGCCGCCAGCGGTATTACAGGGTGCTGCCTTTCGTGGAATAGAACCACGGGATTGGGTGATTGGATAATTGCGTGATGGGAAGATGTGATGTATGTGCAAATATGCCAATGTGCAAATGAAAAAATGGAACCACTAAGGCTCAAAGGCCGGAAGGAACACGAAGGCAAATGTAATAAATGTGCCAATAGGCTAATGTGCCAATGAGCCTTCATCCTGGCACAGGGATTATTGATTATTTATTATTGATTATTGGGCGTATGCGGAGGAAGGCGCTAATTATGCTGACCAACCTTTTGAATCTGCCGGGAAAAGGGAATGCAGAACGGGAACAACCCTTCGGAGCCAACCTTTGAACCTCTTGAGCCTCCTGAACCTTTTGAACTTTTTCTTAGCGACGGCAGGGCACAGGTCAGGAGACCTGCGCCAGTGGAGTCAACCTAAACTTTCCCAACCTCCCTAAACCCTACAACACTACTTCCCGCACCATCTTCCCCTTCCGGCTTTCCTCCGCCTTAAAGCCCATCACATGGCTTTCAATACTTTGGTCAATCGTAGAGGTGAGGAGTGAGGCGTCTTTTTTCGAAATGGCTTCCACCCAGTTGGCCACGAGGCGCCAGTCGCCGCCGCCATGTCCGTCGGTGCTTTGTTTCCATTCGGTTTTCTGGCCGGTGAGGAAATCGGTCATTACAAAGGAGTTCATATCGCCCACCACATCGCCGAGGCTGCCCATCACGCGGGTGCGGCGGCCTTCATAGGAAGTGAAGGCTTCCATGGAGAAGGAAGCGGTGAGTCCGCCCTCAAATAAAATATTGGTGGTATAGTGATCGGGCTGGTCGTTTTCCATGCGGTACACACAGCGGCCGTAGTTGGTGGTTTTGAGTTGTTGTAAAACATACTCGGCCTGTTTGTCCTTGTCTTCCGGCAGGTCAAATACATAATTCCGCTGGCGCTTGCGGTAATAAATCTCGAGGGCCGAGTAGGGGCATTTTGATTCCACTGCACATCCATCCGAACAACGGGCGGTGCTGCCGGCCGGGGCGTTGTTGGCGGTGAACCATTTCAGGTCGCCGAAAGCCTGGATATGCGTGCAGGGTTTGCCCACCATCCAGCGGAGGATGTCGAGATCGTGGCAGGATTTGGCCAGGATGATCGGCGTGGTGGCCTTGCTGTTATGCCAGTTGCCCCGCACGTAGGAATGGCTCATGTGAATGTGCTCAATGGGCTCCAGGTGCTGGATGCTGACGATCTCGCCCAGTACGCCGCTTTGCATGATCTCGCGCAGCTTCACAAAGTAAGGGGCGTAGCGCAGCACATGACAAACAGCCACAATGCGGCCGGTTTTTTTGGCCAGCTTCAGAATATCGCGGCATTCCTGTTCGCTGGGAGAAATGGGTTTTTCCAGCAGTACATCATACCCCATCTCCAGGGCTTTCATACAGGGGCCATAATGCAGGTTGTCGGGCGTGCTGATGATCACCGCATCGGCAAACTTTGGTTTTTTAAATACATCTTCCCAGGTATTAAAACGGTTTTCTGCTTTGATCTGGTGCTTCTGCGCATAGCGTTCATTCCGCACGGCAATGGGTTCTGCCACACCCACGATATCAAGGTGCTGAGGGTATTGCAGCGCATAACCTCCGTAGGTATTGCCGCGGTTACCAGCTCCGAGCGTAATGGCTGTTATTGGGCGATCCAGCTGCAGTTCCTTTTCGGGTAACAGGATGGGATAGCCGTTTTCGTCGGCGGCCAGGGAGGAAAGGGGCAGGAATGAACCGGCTGTGAGGGATAAGGCACGCAGGGCATCGCGGCGGCTCCAGTTTCTGGTCATGGCAAGTGGATTTGCTTTAAAGGTACAACTGTTCCGCAGCAGATGAAATAAAATCCCTAATTTGACAGCATCCAATTCAATACCATGACTGCTGCCACCCAACGCTTCACCGCCCTGGATGTATTCCGGGGAATGACGGTGTGCCTGATGATCATCGTGAACACACCCGGGAGTTATGCTACCACCTATGCGCCCCTCCTGCACGCGCACTGGCATGGGTTTACGCCCACCGACCTGGTCTTTCCCTCCTTCCTGTTTGCGGTGGGCAACGCGATGAGCTTCGTGATGCCGAAATGGACTGGCATGACGCAGGCTCAGGTACTCTGGAAAATCGGCAAACGCACACTGATCATCTTCCTGCTGGGTTACCTGATGTACTGGTTTCCTTTTGTGAAGTGGCAGGACGGACAACTGGTGGGAGCGCCCTTTGCCGATACCCGCGTCTTCGGGGTGCTGCAGCGCATCGCCCTCTGCTACGGTGCGGCCGCGCTGATGATTTATTACCTCAAGCCCAGATTGGCACTGAATACGGCCATTATCTTCCTCTTCGTGTACTGGATCTTGTTATATGTATTCGGCGATCCGGCCGATCCGCTGAGTATGCAGGGCAATACCGGTTTTTATATCGACCGCTGGCTGATTGGTGAACAGCACATGTATCATGGAGAAGGTATGGCTTTTGATCCCGAAGGTTTACTCAGTACGATGCCCGCGATCGGGAATGTGATCGGTGGGTTCTGGGTGGGAAACTATATCCGTGATAAGGGCAGTAATTACGAAACACTCTCCAAACTGCTGCTGGCAGGTGCTCTCCTGCTGGGGGCAGCTTATGTATGGGATCTCGGATTCCCGATCAATAAAAAACTGTGGACCAGTTCCTTCGTGCTGCATACCGTAGGGTTGGACTGCATCATCCTGGCCATCATCCTCTATATCATTGATTTCAAAAAAATCACCGGCTGGAATTATTTCTTCGAAGTATTCGGACGCAACCCGCTCTTCATTTATCTTTTATCAGAGCTGGGCGCCATCCTGCTCTGGTTTTTCAAAACCGGCGGCAAGGATACCTATGTGTGGGTGTATGATACGGTGTTCAGTCATGCCGGCAGCTATTTCGGTTCCTTTCTCTTTGCCCTCTCTTTTATGCTGGTCTGCTGGCTGGTGGGCTGGTGGCTGGACAGGAAGAAGATTTATGTAAGGGTGTGAGGACAAGTTCAAAAGTTCAAGGTTCAAAGTTCAAGGTTGGCTCCGGGACAGAAAGGTTTCAAAGGTTCCTTAGGTTCAAAGGGTTCAAAAGGTTGGCTTCCGCTGGCGCAGGTCTCCTGACCTGTGCCCTGCCGTCGCTAAGAAAAGTATAAAAGGTTGGCCCCGGGATAAGGCTCATTCTCATATTTGCACATTCATCACATTTGCCTTTGTGTTCCTTCGCACCTTAGGGCCTTGGTGGTTCCATTTTTTCATTTGCACATTGGCATATTTGCACATTGATCACATTGCTTTCTTCATCAATTTTTAATCTTGCCATCCCGCCGAATTAGCCTACCTTTGCCGGTCTTTTGAAATAAGTACTATTATGGATATCCGCAACATCGCCATCATTGCCCACGTTGACCACGGTAAAACCACGCTGGTAGACAAGATATTACACGCCACCAAGGTATTCCGCGACAACCAGGAAACCGGCGAGCTGATTATGGACAGCAACGACCTCGAAAGGGAGCGCGGCATTACCATTTTCAGCAAAAACGCCTCCGTTACCTATAAAGGCGTAAAAATTAATGTGATTGACACGCCGGGTCACGCCGACTTTGGCGGTGAGGTGGAAAGAGTGCTTAAAATGGCCGATGGCGTGATCCTGCTGGTGGATGCTTTCGAAGGGCCCATGCCCCAGACCCGTTTTGTACTGCAGAAAGCCCTGCACCTGAATCTGCACCCCATCGTGGTGATCAACAAGGTGGATAAGCCCAACTGCCGCCCGGATGAAGTACACGATGCAGTTTTTGAACTCTTCTTCAACCTCGATGCCACAGAAGAGCAGCTGAACTTCCCCACGTTCTACGGCAGCGGCAAGAACGGCTGGTTCAACGACTCACTGACACCTATCGACAATATTGATCCTTTGCTGGATGGTATTTTGAAATATGTTCCCGAGCCCAAAGTAGCGGAAGGAACCCTGCAGATGCAGATTACCTCGCTCGACTACTCTTCTTTCCTAGGCAGGATCGCAGTGGGAAAAGTGGCCCGTGGTGTTTTGAAAGAAAACCTGCCCATCGCGCTGATGCAGGCCGATGGCACCATTAAAAAGCAGCGCATCCGGGAACTGTATGTGTTTGAAGGCATGGGTAAGAAGAAGGTAACCGAAGTGAAGGCCGGTGATCTCTGCGCGGTGGTAGGACTGGAAAACTTCAACATCGGGGATACCATTGCCGATGCGGAAAACCCGGAAGCCCTGGCCGTGATCAGTGTGGACGAACCCACCATGAACATGCTCTTCAGCATCAATAACTCTCCCTTCTTTGGAAGAGATGGTAAATTTGTTACCAGCCGCCACGTTCGCGACCGGTTGATGAAAGAAACCGAAAAAAACCTGGCCCTGCGGGTGGAAGACAGCGAGGGCGGAGAAAGTTTTATCGTATACGGTCGCGGTATCCTGCACCTGGGTATCCTGATTGAAACCATGCGCCGGGAAGGATACGAGCTTACCGTTGGCCAGCCGCAGGTAATAGTAAAAGAAGTAAACGGCACCAAATGCGAGCCCTACGAAAACCTCGTAGTGGATGTGCCGCAGGAATTTGCGAGCAAAGTAATTGACCTGGTTACCCGCCGTAAGGGTGAACTGCACGTGATGGAAACCAAGGGGGATATGCAGCACCTGGAATTTGAAATTCCCTCCCGCGGTCTGATTGGTCTGCGTACCCAGATGCTCACCGCCACCACCGGCGAAGCCGTGATGGCCCACCGCTTCAGCGAATACAAACCCTGGAAAGGACCCATCCCAGGTCGGAACAACGGCGTGCTCCTGGCTAAACAGGGTGGAACCACTACGGGTTATTCCATCGATAAACTGCAGGACCGCGGTACCTTCTTCGTGGATCCGGGTGAGGAGGTATATGCCGGCCAGATCATTGCCGAGCACATCAAGCCCGGTGACCTGGTGGTAAATGCCATCGAAGGAAAAAAGCTGACCAACATGCGTGCCAGCGGCAGCGATGCGGCTACCAACATCGCTCCTAAAACACAGATGACCCTCGAAGAATGTATGGAATACATCCAGTTTGATGAGTGTATTGAAGTAACGCCCAACTTTATCCGGATGCGGAAAGTAATCCTGGATGAGGAAGAGCGCAAGAAAGTAGCCAAGAAGATGAGCGCTGAGGCGGTATAGTACAGGAGGATTTTACTGGATCCGGCTCACTGCCAGCGCCTAATAAATAGCAGATCTTCAATATGCAAAAACCCTTCAGTGAAACACGCATGTTTTACTGAAGGGTTTTGAACTTACAGCCCGTCCGGTTGTTTTAGTTTGTACCTTTACCGCACCATGAAGCAGTTACTGATCACTTTCCTTCTTATTACCTCATTGTCGCTTACCGACGCGGATGCACAGTGTTCGCTGTGTACCAAAACAGCCCAGCAGCTGGGAGAAAAACCGGCGGAAGGGATGAACAGCGGCATCCTCTACCTCATGGCCACTCCCTTTGCACTGATCGGTATCATCGGCTACCGCTGGTGGAAGAACAACCAGGCTTCCTGATTATTTCAGGTTGCGGTGGCTGCCGTCGCAGTAAGGTGGATTCTTTGTTTGCTTACACTGGCACAACCACACTTCCTCTTCTTTTTCAAATTGTACTTTGAGGCTGCGGTAGGGCAGTACGGATTCACCCTGTTCGTTTACGGTGGGCTCAATTTGTTTATGCGCCCCGTCGCAGAAGGGTTGTTTTTCACTCAGTCCGCAGGTACACCAGGCATAGATTTTTCCCGGCTCCACTTGTACACATGCAGGTTCAGCTTTGGCCACTCTCGGGAAGCCTTCGTTCTTAATGGTATCCATAATCAGTATTGTTGAATAAAGCGGTATAAATTAAACTCGCTGCCGGCAGCTTCAATCTGCTGCTTCAGGCCAGCCTTACTAACATCCTTCATCCGTCTTTGTTGTATCAGCTGGTAGGCTTTTTCCGCCAGCAGCCAGGCGTGCCTGGAATCGGTGGTGGAGGGTTGACGGTTGTCAGTCAGGGAGCTGATGGCCTGCGCGAGTTCATCAATGCCTTCCTTTCGGGAGGCGATGGTTTTGATGACCGGGATAGAATCGCTGCGTTTACCCAGGCCGGGTGTCAGCATCGCTTTCAGGTTTCTGACAAACTGATCGGCATCGGGCCGGTCGCTCTTGTTCACCACGAAAATATCGGCGATCTCCATCAGCCCGGCCTTCATTGTCTGCACCTCATCCCCCGCTTCGGGCACCAGGGTCACGATGGTAACATCCGCCAGTCCGGCGATTTCCACCTCGCTCTGTCCAACTCCCACTGTTTCCACCATCACGAGGTCGAGCGGCGCGGCCCTGAACAGATCGGTGATCTCAATGATTTTGGGATGGAGCCCGCCCAATGAGCCGCGGGTAGCCAGGGAGCGGATGAACACGGCGGGATGATTGTACCAGTCGCTCATCCGGATGCGGTCGCCGAGCAGGGATCCCAGGTTGAAAGGGGAGGAGGGATCCACACAACAAACACCCACTTTTTTACCGGTACGCACCCATTCCCCGATCAGCGCATCGGTGAGCGTACTTTTGCCTGCTCCCGGAGGTCCGGTAATGCCTATAACGGGTTTGTTGGCAGGAGGGAGATTGCAAAGCAGTTCATCATAACCCGGCACTTCGTTCTCCACCAGCGAGATGGCGCGGGCCAGGGCACGCGGATCGCCCTGCTGCAACTGCTGTAAGAGTGTGGACCACATGAAACAAAAGTCTGTGTTATCCCTTGCAATTCCAAAAAAGGAAGGCAATGTGATAAATGTGCAGATATGCCAATGTGCAAATGAAAAAATGGAACCACTAAGGCTCAAAGGCGGGAAGGAACACGAAGGTAAATGTGATAAATGTGCAAATGTGCCCATGAACGTTTTACCAGAACGAACCTGAAGACCAGACTTCCGAAGTCTGACAAGTACAGGATATATAAATCATAACCTGCAAATAGACTTCGGAAGTCTTCTCCCATCGATAAACGTTTCCTACGAAGCCAACTTTAAACCTTAAACCCTTAAACCTTTTAAACTTCTAATCTTCCCCCTCTCCCTAATTTGGTTTACTTTTATGTTGTGTAACCTCTTAATCATTGTACCATGTCACCATTTGATCAAAGATTGCCCGTAGCCATTGGTTGCGACCACGCCGGGTTCGACTGCAAGGAAGACCTGATCTCTTTCCTGGAAGGAGAGGGCATAGCGTTTAAAGATTTCGGCACTTTCAGCAAGGATTCTGTAGACTATCCTGATTTTGCCCATCCCGTGGCTTCCGCGGTAGAAAACGGGGAGGCCGCTTTTGGTGTACTGCTCTGTGGCAGTGCCAACGGGGTAGCCATTACGGCGAATAAACATGCCGGCATCCGTGCCGCCATCTGCTGGGGCGAAGAACTCGCCGAACTGGCCCGCAAGCACAATGATGCCAATGTGCTCTGTATTCCCGCCCGCTTTGTGCGCGACGGCGACGCGGAGAAAATGCTCGATGTGTTCATGCATACCCCGTTCGAAGGCGGACGCCACAACAACCGGGTGAAAAAAATTGCCTGTTGATCAGGGAACTATTCCCGGCGATTACACCGGTTATATTTTCTGCAGCTTTGAATTTTTTGTTTCAAGTATTCAGCAGTGGCGACTCCCAACCCCCGGAAGTAACTTCTATTGAAATTGTGATGTAAATTTTTAAAAGGTCTTGGGCTCAGACTGATTGCTATTGTTCATCAGTACCTGTTGGAGCGCCTCAGCCGGTTCGGTCCCCACCTGCGGTGGGGATTCGAAAAATGCGCAGCATATTTTTCGAAAGAAGCGGGTGGAGCGCGGAAACAGGTACGCTGATCCCGATAGTGTTCCACGTATCGGGACAGTGGAGGCAAAGGATATTAATTTAATACTGCTCGAATCTGTAATGCGGTCAAATTTTTAGATTTGTTATTTAAAAAACAAAAAGAAAGCAGGGTAACTGCATAACTAACGGGGCTTTCAGATTAAAATACCTATTCCTGTATAATCTGTTTAAAATTTATCCATTGAAACATCTCTTAACCGGCCTGGCCATTTTCTGTGCCGCCGGAACATCCGCCCAGACAGATCCCTCTTTAACCTATGCCGGTATGGTGAACGCCTCCCGGATGGAACAGCATCTCCGTATTATTGCCGGCGAAGAAATGGAAGGCAGGGAAACCGGCACCGAAGGACAGCGCAAGGCCGCTGCATATATCGAAGCCCAGTTCCGGAGTGCAGGTCTCCAGGCGCCCGCATCGCTGAATGGTTACCAGCAACACTATCCGCTTTACCGCGATACCATGATCAGTGCCACCGTGCAGATCGGTGAAACGCAGCTGCAGTATGGCACCGATTATTTCGTGCCTGTGCTCAATAACGGTACCCGCAGTGCAAGTGCAAAATCCATGGTGTTTGCCGGCTATGGCATCGATGAAAAAAACTACAGCGATTATAAAGGATTGCGCGTGAAAGGGCGCGTAGTGGTGTTGTTCAGCGGCGAGCCAAAACAGGAGGGCATTTACCTGGTGAGCGGTACCAAAAGTACCTCGAAATATTCTTTTCCCGGCATCAGCGAAAAAGTAAAGCTGGCACAGGAAAAAGGCGCAGCGGCCGTGATCGTGATCAATCCCCAGATGGCCGCTCTCAGCAGCCGCACCGTTCAGCTCAACACCAAATCAAATGTGTATTATCCGGGCCGTTATACCGAACAGTCCATCGGCTACATTGCTGTTTCGCATGAGGCTGTGAAAAGGAGTATGCCCGGCTTCAACTGGGACAGCCTGATCAGCCGTGCAGTAAAGAATGAGTCTTTCCAGCCAGCAGACCTGAAGCAGGTGCCGGCTGCCTATCGCTTCGACTATCAGAAGGAGCGCCTCACCATTATGGCCAGCAATGTACTGGGGGTGGTGGAAGGAACGGATAAAAAAGAGGAGTATGTGTTCATCACTGCGCACTATGATCACCTGGGTAAGCACGACGGGAAAATTTATTACGGGGCGGATGATGATGGCAGCGGCACCTGTGCGGTGATTGCCATGGGGGAGGCTTTTGCGAAAGCCAAAGCGGATGGAAAGGGGCCCCGCCGTACGGTGGTACTCATGACCGTGAGCGGGGAGGAAAAAGGACTCTGGGGAAGTGAGTACTACAGCGAACACCCGGTTTTTCCGCTGGATAATACCACGGTGGATCTCAATATTGATATGATCGGCCGCATCGATACGGAACGGAAGAAAGACGACACCATGAATTATGTGTACGTCATCGGTCATGATAAGCTCAGCAGTGATCTGCAACCCATCAATGAAGGGATGAACCGGAAGTATACCGGGCTGGTTCTGGATTATAAATTTGACGACCCCAATGATCCGGAGCGCATCTATTACCGCAGCGACCATTATAATTTTGCCCGAAAAGGAGTTCCCATCCTGTTTTTTTATGATGGTATGCTGAAAGCAGATTACCATAAGCCCACAGATACCGTGGAAAAAATCACCTGGCCGCTGTATGAAAAGCGGGCACAGATGATTTTTCATACAGCCTGGGAGATGGCCAACCGGGACGCGATGCTGGTAAGGGATATTCCTTTACCGGAGGGAACCGAAAGATAACGGAGCATGATATACGAATTCAACGGATACCGGCCGGTGGTGCATGAAAGTGCTTTTGTACATCCGCAGGCCGCCGTTACCGGCAATGTACTCATCGGCCGCGATGTGTATATCGGTCCGGGTGCGGCCATCCGCGGCGACTGGGGCCGTATCATTATTGAAGATGGCTGCAATGTGCAGGAAAACTGCACGGTCCACATGTTTCCCGGGGTTACTGTATTGCTCAGAGAAGGTGCCCATATCGGCCATGGTGCCATTATACACGGCGCCATGATTGGACGTAACTGCCTGGTGGGTATGAATGCGGTGATTATGGATGAAGTGCAGCTGGGCGATGAAAGCATCGTGGGCGCACTTTGTTTCCTCGCTGCCGGAACCATCATTCCTCCCCGCAGCCTGGTGGTGGGCAATCCTCACCGGATTGTAAAGGAAGTTACCGACGAACAGCTGCACTGGAAAACCGAAGGCACCCGCCTGTACCAGCAGCTGCCCTCCGCGATGCAGGCACACTGGCAGCCCTGTGATCCCCTGCGGGATCCTGCCCTGCAGAAGCAGGAGACAATGGACACTCCGTATAAGCCCTGGCACAAGCCCTCCTGAGGGCGGCAGTTCTTCCATTTCCGCACCTGCCAATCCTTTACCTTTGCTGCATTCATGGAGAAGAATAATTTCATTGATTATATCCGCATTTTTTGCCGCAGCGGTCATGGCGGCGCCGGGAGCCGGCATTTTGCCCGTACCAAATACAATGCGATGGCGGGTCCGGACGGCGGCGACGGGGGCCGCGGCGCGCATATCATCCTGCGGGGTAATACCCAGTTGTGGACACTCCTGCACCTGCGGTATTATAAAAATGTACTGGCAGAGAACGGGGAAGGCGGTCTGAAAAATAACCAAACCGGCCGCAGCGGAAAAGATATCATCATCGAAGTGCCGCTGGGTACCATTGCGCGGGATGAAGAAACCGGTGCGGTGGAAGCCGAGATACTGGAGGATGGACAGGAAGTCATCTGGCTGCAGGGTGGCCGCGGCGGACTGGGCAACAGTCATTTTAAATCCGCCACCAACCAGGCGCCGGAATACGCGCAACCCGGGGAACCAGGCGTGGAAGGCTGGAAGCTGCTGGAACTGAAAGTGCTGGCGGATGTGGGACTGGTGGGTTTTCCCAACGCCGGTAAATCCACCCTCTTGTCTGTGATCACGGCTGCCCGTCCCAAGATAGCCGATTACGCTTTTACCACCCTTACACCTCAGCTGGGCATGGTGGAATACCGCGACGGAAAAAGTTTCTGCATCGCCGATCTGCCCGGTATTATTGAAGGGGCTTCGGAAGGCAAAGGCCTGGGATACCGTTTCCTGCGGCACATTGAAAGAAACTCCATCCTCCTTTTCCTGATACCGGCAGACAGTCCTGATCATGCCCAACAGTTCCGCATACTCGTAAATGAACTGGAGCAATACAACCCGGAAATGCTGCAGAAAGATTTTCTCATTGCCATCAGTAAGGCGGATATGCTGGATGAAGAACTCAAAGCAGCGATCTCCCGTGAACTGCCCGGGGAGATACCACATGTATTCATTTCTTCGGTCACCGGCCAGGGTTTGTCTGAACTCAAAGACCTGCTCTGGAGAACCCTTAACACTCCCAAACACTAGCAGTCAGCCCGGAAGCTGTTGTAAGGTCATCCTCTCTTAACCAGAAACCTGCTGCAGGTTAACAACCCGTGAAGGGACGCATTCTGTACAATAAAGAGAGCAATTTTGCGTTGCGTTATAAAAATTTGTAATTTTAAAAACAGATGAAAAAACTGCTGCAGGCCGCCTGTCTTTTTTCCCTCTGTATTTTACTGTGGGGATGCCCCTACGAGTCGCCCTATGCGCTGGACCTGGAACCACAGCAACCCATTGATGAAAACCTGCTGGGCAAGTGGGCATCCATGGTGAAACGTCCTTCATATGAGGGGCAAACCCTGGAGGCGCCTGTTAAAGTCATTTTTGAAACGAAGTCGGAAACAGAATACCGGGTAAGTATTACCGGTTATATCCATGAACTCAATCCGTTTGGCGTGGTGGAAAAAGATACCATCCGGGGCTCAGCCTATCTTTCACTGATCGACAACCGCCGTTTTCTCAACCTCATTGTTCATGGCCGCGTGTACATTGCGGAACTGCAGCAAACACAAAATACCATCAGCCTGCTGGCCCTCGCGGAACAATTCACCAGCAAATTCATCCGCAGCTGCAGTGAGCTGCGCAAAACCGTTTCCATCCATTACCGTACCCGGCCTGTTCCGGTGTACGACGATTGGTTTCTGCTGAAAAATATGCAGAAAGTAAACTGATATCTTTCCCCTCATATCCTCCGCTTTTCCTCAACCCGGTATTCGCTGAACAAGCAAAAGGATAATTACATAAGTTTGCCCAAACAGCTTTGTTCATGTACGACCTGCACGATTTTTTATCGCCTGTGGATATACACGTCCTCAATGAAGACGGAGGCTATAACGACGGCCAGTTTGCCAAGCATATAAAGATTTATGAATCCGAGCTCCCGGATCTGTCTGATGCCGATATCGTACTCGTAGGGGTGAATGAATACCGGGGCAGCGGGCTTTTTGAGGTGCAGGAAAGCGCCGCCTCCGTCATCCGACGCCAGCTCTATCAGCTGCATTACTGGCATTTTGATACACGGATAGCCGATATCGGTGATATTAAAACCGGGGCTTCGCTGAACGACAGTTATGCTGCCATAAAAACAGTGCTGGCTGAACTGCTGCGTATGCAGAAAACGGTGGTGATCATCGGCGGTTCGCATGATGTTACGCTCGCCCAGTATTTTGCCTACCGCGACCTGGGCCGTTCCATCGAAGCGGCCTGCATTGACGCTACCATCGACCTGCGCGGGGAAAGTTCCCTGCGGAGTGAGAACTTTCTGCTGGAAATGCTCACCGGCGAGCCCAATTTTGTGAAGCATTACAACCACATTGGTTTCCAGAGTTATTTCGTGCATCCCCGCATGCTGGAAACGATGGATAAGCTGCGGTTTGACTGCTACCGGGTTGGGGTGGCTAAAGAGAATATGGAGGAAATGGAACCGGTGCTCCGGAATGCCCACCTGGTGAGTTTTGATATCAATGCCATCAAATACAGCGATGCGCCCTCCGGCCGCTGCAGCCCCAACGGTTTTACCGGCGAAGAAGCGTGTATGCTGGCCCGTTATGCAGGAATGGGCAGCCAGATCAGCAGTTTCGGCATCTTTGGATACCTGCCCTCCCAGGACGTAAATGCATTGACAGCCCTGCAGGCTGCCCAGATGCTCTGGTATTTTATTGACGGCGTCAGCCGTCGTAAACACGAAGCCCCGCTCAGTGATTCCGCGCTCTTCAATGAATTCAATACCACACTAACCGATGAGGGCACCCTGTTTCTGCAGAGCCGCCGCACGGGCAGGTGGTGGATGCAGCTCCCGGATAAGAAACTCATCGCCTGCAGTTATAATGATTATATCACTGCCAGTAAAAATGAAATACCTGAACGGTGGATTCGGGCGCAGGAGAGGGGATGAGTAGGTTCAAAGTTTAAAGTTCAATGTTCAAGGTTGGCTTCGGAAGAACAAGGTTTAAGAGTTTAAGGTTTAAAGTTTAAGGCTGGCTCCGGGAGAAGGTTCATTGCCAGATTCGTGTTTTTATTTTCACGCAAAGGACGCAAAGAATACAAAGCACGCAAAGGAAGAAGGCCCATTTGCACATTTGCATACTTGCACATTCAGCACATTCCTTCGTGTCCTTCGCGAAAATCTTTGCGCCCTTTGTGGTTAAATTTTAACGCAAAGGCGCAAAGCTGCAAAGGGAGCAGGTTCATTGGCACATTTGCATATCTGCACATTCATCCCATTCATTCCACCAGTTTCCGTGCCTTTTCAATCTGTTTATCACTGCCCATTACAATCACCCGGTCTCCTTCCGCAATACTCTGGTCAGGGGTAGGATTGATGATATAATCGTTGTTTTTCTTTTTTAATCCGATAATCGTGCAATGGCTGTTCTTCCATAAATCCAGTTCAGCCAATGAGATGTTTTTACCGGAAGGCAGCTCCATCATCCGGAAGGATGGATTGCTGGTGGTGGACATGATGGAGAGCAATTCGGTTACATCCGGCTGCAGCACCAGCGTGGCCATATGTGCGCCGCCGATTTTATCAGGCATGATCACATTATCCGCACCGGCAATTTTCAGCTTCTGTACCGAAGAATTCACCGATGCGCGGCTGATTACTTTGATATACGGGTTGAGTTGTTTCGCCGTCAGTACCAGGAACAGATTATCCGCATCCACCGGCAGGGTGATGATGATGGCCTTGGCACGTTTGATGCCGGCTTCCAGCAGGGTTTCATCGGACGTGGCGTTTCCTTTTACCAGGTACTCGATTTTAAATTTTCCATCCAGTTCAAGATCATCTTTGCTCTCAATCACCACAAAAGGAATATGGTTGTTGTGCAGGATCTGGGCGCTTTCCCGGCCGTTACGGCCCAGTCCGCAGATGATCACATGCTGTTGCAGGTGTTGAATACGGGATTCCATTTTATACTGTTTATACCGTTTAATAAACTCTCCATCCAGGAGATAGCGTGTAAAAAGGGTAATGAAATAGGTGAACAGGCCGATGTTCATGGCCAGGTAAAAGATGGTAAAAACCTTCCCCGCATCTGAAAGCGGTCTCACCACTTCATATCCTACCGTGGACAGGGTTACCAGTGTAATGTATAATGCATCCAGGAAGCGGTAGGATTCTATAAGCATATAGCCGGTTACGCCGGTGAGTACGGAAAACATTAAGAGCATAGCCGGTTTCAGAAGGCTGGTGAGTGACTGTGTACGTTTGCTGATAAGCATATCCATCCGGTTAATTTGCCGCTGAAAAACTACCTTTATTTATGCATGAAGACAATGACCATGGTTAGGCAGGCAAGATATGGCAATTTCAGAAAGGTACTCAGTGGTTGCTGCCTGCTGATGGGGATGCTGTCAGCCTGTTCAGTTTCCCGGAAAGTACATAACCAGGCAGTGGATTTGCTGCTGGCCGACACCCTCGTGCAGCAGGCGCATACCGGTATCTGCCTGTATGAGCCTGCCACCGGGAGGTATTGGCTGCGGCACCAGGATGACCATTATTTTCTCCCCGGCAGTAATGTAAAACTCTTTACCCTTTACGCCGCTTTACAGTACCTGGGCGATAGTTTACCGGGTCTCCGTTACCGCACCGCTGCCGATGGCACGGTGGAAGTTTTACCAACCGGTGACCCAACCCTTCTCAGTGCCCGCTTTCCCATTCAGCCGGTACCTGCCTTTTTACAGCGGCAGCGCCGTGTAATGATCCGGTGGCCGGATGCGCCCTTACCCTTTGGAAAGGGATGGGCCTGGGATGATGTCAGTTATGGATTCATGCCGGCGCGCAGCGCCCTGCCCCTGTACGAGAACAAAATGCTGGTACGCCGGGATGCCGGCGGGCAACTGAGTGTGATGCCCGGGCTGCTGAACAACAATTTACCTCTGACTGGTCAGCAATCGGAAAGATGGCCGGGCAACCTCTTTCCGGCAGTGGGCTTGCCTGCTGATGCCGGTACTGCACTCGTACCCTTTGCTAATGATGCCGCAACAGCTACCCGGCTGCTGCGGGATACACTCGGCGCAGTCAGCATTGCCGATCCGGATTCTACCGATGAACAACCCTTGCCCAACCGCAAGTTCACGGTAATACGAACACAGCCCCTCGATTCGGTGCTCCGCTATATGATGCTGCACAGCGATAATTTTTATGCGGAACAATTGCTGCTGATGTCTGCCAATGAATACCTGGGGCGGATGGATGAAGCCGCGCTGATAGATACCCTGCTTAAAACAAAACTCCGGGGCCTGCTTGATAAACCGGTATGGGTGGATGGCAGTGGGCTCAGCCGGTATAATCTCTGCACGCCCCGCTCCCTGGTTGCCCTGCTCGATACGCTCCGAAATGTCTGGGGCCTGGAGCGGATCCAGCGGTTACTGCCTACCGGTGGCGAAGGTACCCTGAAAAATTATTTCAACAACGACAGCGGGTATATCTTTGCAAAGACCGGTACACTCAGTAACCAATGGGCCCTGAGTGGTTACCTCCTTACCCGTCAAAACAGGTTACTCCTTTTTTCTGTACTCATCAACAACGCCCCGGGCAGGGTGGCCATTCTGCGAAAAGCAACTGAACGTTTTTTATCGGCCATCCGGGATCAATTCTGACCCGGTTTCTGTATCCATACTGAAAATTTTTTTAACGCAGGCATCACAAATACTGCAGGCAGCATCTTTTAACCCAGGAATGGGATTCCATTCCTTAACTACCAGTTTATGAAAAAACTATTTTCCCTTTTCTTGTTTGCCTGCACACTCGGCAGTCTTACTCTCAGGGCACAGCAACCCGGAACCATCTGCAATGCAGACTTTACCGTCAATATCCTTGCTGGTAACCAGGTACAGTTCACCCCATTGAGCATCAATACCAGTGCGGTACTGCAGCATCGCTGGTATTTTGGAGATGGATCAGCCTATTCCATTGCACCTGCTCCCCTGCATACCTACCAGCCTGGCACATATACCGTGATGCATGAAGTGCTGTACTGGTCGCCCAACGACAGCAGCTTACTGGTTTGCAGCGATTCTGCCATGACGGTGCTGACGATTCCGGGTTCCACTACCTGCAATATCACGACCGCGTTTGAATTTATGCGCGACAGCCTCCAGCCGAATAAAGTGTATTTCTACAACCGCTCCAGCGGTACTCAGGGAAATACCCGGGTGCGCTGGAATTTCGGGGATGGAACAGTGTCTGATGCCCAGAATCCGGTGCATATTTTTACCAGCTCCGGCTTGTTCAATGTATGCCTCCGCGTACAGGATTCGGTTTGTAATGCCGAAGTGTGCAGACCTGTACAGGTACAGGTGCCGGTGGGCAACTGTAACCTGCAGGCTTACTATACCAGCCGGCCCGATTCTGCCAATCCGCTTAAAATAAATTTCACTAACCAGACCACCGGGCTGATCAATACAGACACTATCCGCTGGACCTTCGGTGATGGCAGTAGTTCCACTGCACTGAATCCGCAACATACCTATACTCAGTCGGGCACCTATACCGTTTGCCTGATCATCAAACGCCCGCAATCCGCCGGAACGGCTCCCTGCGTACGTGAATACTGCCGGCAGGTCATTGTTCAGCCGCTCAATCCCTGCACGCTGCAGGTGGCATTCTCCAGCCAGCCTTCCACAGCCAACCCGCTCACCGTTTTATTCAATAACCTGAGTACGCCGCTGAATGCCGGGGATTCTATCCGCTGGACTTTTGGAGATGGCAGCAGTTCAGCAGACATGCATCCCGTTCATACCTACAACCAGGGTGGCACTTACACCGTTTGCCTGCGCGTAAAGAAAGCAACCAATGTGCCCGGTACTGCCTGTGTACGGGAATGGTGCCAGACGATCACGGTCGTGCAACCCAATCCCTGCAATTTCCAGGCTGCTTACAGCAGTATGGCCGACAGTGCCAATCCCCTGAAGATACATTTCACCAACCTCAGCGCACCTCTGAATAACACCGACAGTATCCGGTGGATCTTTGGTGACGGAAGCAGCTCTGGTGAACTCAACCCGGTGCATATTTACAGCCAGGCCGGTACTTATAATGTTTGCCTCATTATCAGGCGTACTCAACCTGCCGGTACAACCCCCTGCGTTCGGGAAGTTTGCCGTAACCTGATTGTTCCCGCCCCGCAGCCCTGTAATCTGCAGGTGAATTTTGAGATGTTCAGGGATTCCATCAGTGCCGGTCCGCTGCAGGCATGGCGGTTCTATAACACCAGTACTCCCCTGAGTACAACGGATTCCTGCTTCTGGAATTTTGGAGATAATACACCGGTATTGGTAACCTCCGGGGCTACCCCATTTGTACTGCATAGTTTCCCGGCTGGAGGTACCTATACCGTTTGCCTGCGGGTAAAGAAAATGCTGCCGGGAACAACTGTTGCGCCTTGTGAAAGACAGCTCTGCCGCAACATCACTATCCAGCAACCTTCGCCCTGTTCGCTGAATGCACAGTTTAGCTGGGTGGCCGACAGTGCGAATCCCCGCAGGATAAAATTCACCAACCTGAGCACCCCGGTTTCAACAGCTGCTTCGGTAACCTGGACGTTTGGCGATGGCAGCAGCAGCAATGCCTGGAACCCTGTGCATGAATACACACAGGCTGGTCCCTTCAATGTATGTTTGCGCATGGTGCTGAATGGCACCACCTGCGCTGCTGATACCTGCCAGGTGATCACGCTTGCCCCTCCGCCGCAGGACAGCTGCAACATCCGGCCTTTATTTACCAGCCGGGTAAGTACACAGAATAACCAGGTGATGGTATTTACCAATACTTCACAGGTAAACAGCACGAATGTATATGCATTGTGGTCTTTTGGCGATGGCAGCTCGGCTACCAGCTGGAATGCGGAACACCGTTACCTGCAGCCAGGACTCTACCGCGTATGTCTTACCCTCTTTGCCGGTAATACCTGCAGCCGTACTTACTGCGATACCATTCGGGTATCCGGCACCGTTAATCCGCCTGCGCCGGTTTGCGACAGCCTCCGGCTGCAATTCGCCTACCGCCGCGATGCCTATATGCCCAATAAGCTGTTTTTCTTCGCACTGGCCAACCAGCCCCTGCTGCGCCAGCAGTGGACCATCACGCGTGCGGGAGATTCCGGCTCCGTAGTACTCAATCAGCGCGACCCGGTGTACGTGTTCAGGGATACCGGTCTGTACAATGTGTGCCTGAAAGGAACCACCCTCAACGGCTGTGAGAAAACACATTGCCGCGAGATCCGGATACAGAGCACGGTACTGCCCACCCAGTGTGTGTTGCAGGCTTATCCCAATCCCGCTCATCAGCAGGTTTCCGTAAATGTGCAGCTGGATCAGCCCGGCCCGGTTTACATTTCCGTTTATAATGGCCAGCAGATACTCATGCAGCGGATAACAACGCAGGGAGTAACAGGCAATAATCTTTTAACGGTAAATGTGCAGCAGCTGCCGGTAGGTTTTTACACGATGCGGATCGTTTATGGCAACCGGGTTTGCTATGCGCGGTTCCAGAAAATTTAGGAAGGTTTCAATAATCATACAAAGAAAACTACCACCTGCGGTTTCTACCGCGGGTGCTTTTTTTGTGGGGTCAGCGTCCGAACAGTTTGTCGAGATCGGTTTTATGAAACCGGTTGAAGGTTGGTCGTCCGTTGGGGGTAGTGGCAGGGTTGCTGCAGCTGAAGAGGTCCTGTACCAGGTTGCTGATTTCCTGCTGACTGAGCGGGGTGCCTGCTTTCACCGCATGCTGCCAGGCCAGGGAGCGTAATAACTTCTCCCTTTTGCTGTATTTGAGGTCGTTGCTGAAGTGTTTGTATTGTTCGAGTATCTGTTCAATATTTGTTTTTTCACTGCCCTGTGCAATATCTGCCGGGGTACCCTGGATCACGAAACTGTTGCTGCCAAAGGGTTCCAGGTGATAGCCCAGTGCATGCAGCTCCGGGAGCAGATCGCTCAGTAATACCGCATCGGATGGGGAGAGCTGCAGGGTGGCCGGAAATAAACTCTGCTGGGTCGCAATGGGTTTTCCGTCGCTGGCCTGCTGAAAGCGTTCGTAGAGTATCCGCTCATGTGCGTGCTGCTGGTGAATCAGCATAAATCCGCCGGCATCGGGCAGCAGGATGTAGGTGTGGTGCAGCTGAACAGCGTTCTGCGTGGAAACGGTTTTCTCTGCAGGAATCAGTTCGCGGGATGGCTGAGGATCCGGTGTTTTTGTTTCCGTACGCGCAGGGGAAGGTTCATAAAACTCCTTCCAGTGTTTCAGTTCGCTTTTCCGTTCAATGAAATGCGCCTGGTTTTTTTGGGTAAAGGTGCCGAAGAGGGGAGAGGCCGTGGCAGATTGCTGTTTATCTTCCGTAAATGGTTTATTCACGGCATCGAGTTGCTGAATGCCCGCATCCAGTTCAAAATCCAGGGCAGGAGTGATGCTGAACTGCGCCAGCGCATGCTTCACTGCGCTTTGCACAAATGCATATACGATCTTTTCATCCTCAAACTTGATTTCCTGTTTGGTGGGATGTACATTGATATCAATCTGCGAGGGGTCGAGGTCGATGAACAGCGCATACATCGGGAAACTGTCTTTCGCAATCATCTGGTCAAATGCCCCCATGATGGCATGATTGAGATAACCGCTTTTGATGAAACGGTTGTTCACGAACAGGTATTGATCGCCCCGGGTTTTGCGGGCCGTTTCAGGTTTGCCCACAAAACCATAAATATTCATGTAGTCTGTTTGCTCACTGATGCTTACCAGTTTGGCGGTATACTGGTTCCCCAGGATCTGCACCAGGCGCTGCTTCAGGGTGCCTTTCTCCAGGTGAAAGACCTGCTGGCCGTTGCTGGTTAGTGAAAAGAACAGCTGGGGGAAAGCCATGGCTACGCGGATAAATTCCTCCACGATGTACCGCATTTCCGAGGCATTGCTTTTCAGAAAATTGCGGCGGGCCGGCACGTTGAAAAACAGGTTCTTCATGGCGATGCTCGTGCCCTGTTGCCAGGCTACGGGTTCCTGGCGGGTTACGCGGCTGTGTTCAATTTCAATATAGGTGCCCTGCGTGGCTTCTGCGGTGCGGGTTTTCAGCTCTACCTGCGCCACGGCCGCGATGCTGGCCAGGGCTTCGCCGCGGAAGCCCATGGTTTTGATATGGAAAAGATCATCGATGTTGCGGATCTTGGAAGTGGCATGCCGTTCAAAGGCCATCCGGGCATCCGTTTCACTCATGCCCTTTCCGTTGTCGATCACCTGCACCAGTGCCTTGCCGGCATCATTGATGATGAGCCGGATCTCCGTGGCGCCCGAGTCAACCGCGTTTTCCAGCAGCTCCTTAACAGCGCTGGCCGGCCGTTGAATCACTTCACCAGCGGCAATCTGGTTGGCTATGTGATCGGGTAATAACTGGATGATGTCTGACAAACTGAATAAACTTTCCGCAAAGGTAGCAGGAAGCGGGAACAAGGGGACAGGGAAAGTTGAAGGTTGAATGTTGAAGATTAAAAGAACCTTCTAAAATGATTTTTGATCTCCTTCATTCCCTGTTCGGCTTTCAGATGGCTGGTGGCAGATGGCCGATGGCGGGGAAGAACCTTCTAAGGATGCTTCTTCAACCTTCAACTTCCGCCATCTGATTGTCGATCAGGAAACAAGATATGATGCATATCAAATCATGTTAGGAGGTTCTTCCCATCAACCGTCAACCATCAACTTTCCCCCACCCGCCATCGGCCAACTGCCACCTGCCATCTTTTCATGGAAACGGGCTGTTTTCTCTCCGAAAACAGCCCGCAATCCATGTTGGTTGGCTATACTTTCCCGTTCCTTAAAAATTCGCGGTTTTCAGTTTCTTAGGAATTTTTACTTCAAATGTCTGTACACTGCCGCCCCGGTTCACGGTAATCTTGTAGGATTTCTTCTCCGGATCAGGTACCAGCTCTTCGCGGGCATCATCGGTATTCTCAATTTTACGGCCATTGATTTCCGTAATCAGATCGTCTTTGCGCAGGCCGGCGGTGGCGGCGGCGGAACTGTCTTCCACATTGATCACCCGAACGCCATTGCCTTCCTCTGTATCCTGGAGTTTCAGACCGATTTTTTTACCCCGGCCCGGCATCATGGGCATAGCAGGGAAATTTTCCAGTCGTTCCAGTTCCTGCAGACCTTCCATATTTACGCCCGGTGCCATACGGGGCATGGTAAAAGCCCTTACCTGCGGGCGCGGTCCCCGGATATTCTGTGTACGGCCCGTCCTTTTGCCCAGACTGGCTTTGGCAGTTGATTTTTTCCCTTCCCGGAGATAGCTGATTTTAATTTCATCCCCCGGTTTTTTAAAACCAATCAGGTCAGATAATTCTTCAGGACCCTCAACAGTTTCATCCCCGATTTTTGTAATGATGTCCCCTTTCTTCAGGCCGGCTTTTTCAGCCGCACTGCCTTTTACCACTTCCTGAATTTCGGCGCCTTTTTCTGTTTTTTCAGTAGTTACGCCGAGGAACGCTTTATTGCTGTTCACTTCTTCCACTTCAATATCAAAGTCGCGCATGAAATCCTGACCGAAGGTTTCGCCAAAACGGCCCCAGTCCTGGTTATCGAAATTGAAATTCCACATCATTTTATTATCGCCATCCGTGATGATCATCTTACGCTTGTTGATGGTTACATCCTTGTCAATAAATTCGGACAGGGGTTTCCCGTTTACCGTAACGTTCTCACCATTGATTTCCACTTTCAGGTTCATATCCTTATTGCCTTTCTGGCGGATGATGATTTCCTGTGTTTCCTTTTTACCGGGTTTGGCTTCCCCTTCAGCGGAGGGTGCTTCCTGCGCAAAACCAAGGGTGGGCAACAGACCCAGTGCAGTGATTCCCAGAACAGTCCAGATGTTTTTCATATGCTCTTTTTTATTTACGAAAGTTTTAGTAGGACAAAACTAAGGGGATTTTCTGAATTACGAAATAGTTCGGAGATTAATTTCCGGCTTTAACAAAATTTTTGAAGACGGGGATTCAGAGGATCTCCGCTACATGCCGGTGGATATTCATCGCTATTTTATCCGTGGGTACATCATTGGCATCGCCTCCGAATGGATCTTCAATTTCCTCGGCGATCAGTTCCAGACTGGCCAGTACATAGAAGGTAAGGGCCACTACGGGGATGACATAATAACCCAGGCTGAAAACATAGCCAATGGGCAGGGTTACGATATAGAAGAAAATGAATTTCTTGATGAAGCCGCTGTAGGAAAAAGGAATCGGTGTGTTTTTGATGCGCTCGCAGGCGCCGCAGATATCGGTGAATGACTGCAGTTCGGTATTCAGGAGGAGCAGCTGTTCTCCTGAAAGGACTCCTTTTTCATGCAGTTGCTGAATATGCCTGAACATGAGCAGTGCTACTTGGTTGGGAATATGTTTATGCTGGTCGAGACTGCTCAGGAACTGGCCATGCGCTTCGTCTTCAAACAGGGCCGTCCTGGTTTGCTCTGAACGGAGATGGTTCGTGAGCGCGAAAGCGTAGGCCGGAATGATCTTCCGGAAAAAGACCCGCTGTTCTTTTTCGCTATCGGGCAGCATCACCGATAGTTTCAGGGCCAGGTTGCGGCTGTTGTTCACCAGCGCCCCCCAGAGCTTTCGACCTTCCCACCAGCGGTCGTATGCCGTGTTGGTCCGGAATACCAGCAACATGGAAATGGCGAAGCCCAGCAATCCGTGCAGAAGGGGGATGTTTTTAAGATAGCTTTTATCCGTAAGCTCTAACCAGTCTTTTTCAATGAACGCAATGATGCCTGAATAGAGGGAAACCAGCCCGATCAGGGGCAGCAGGGTGCGGAAGGTGTCTGCTTTGTGAAAGCGAACAATAAAGCTGAGCCAGTCTTTGGGATTATAATTAATCATAAGCAGGCAATTAATGGTACAGGCCTTGCAGCCGGCTTCACACAAAAATCAAATCGGGGATTTTCTCCTGCCGCAGCCAGCCACTTACAGCAACGACTTTACCTGTGCAATCACTTCGGGCAGTTTACTGATATCCTGCCCGCCGGCAGTGGCCAGGTTTTTCTGCCCGCCGCCACCGCCTTTAATCAGTGGTGCAACCTGTTCTTTAATCATCTTTCCGGCATCCAGTCCTTTAGCCGTCACAACGGTGTCGGCTATGCTGATCGCCACATAAGCTTTACCGTCGATATTGGCGCAGAGAGTAACCAGTGAATCGTGCAGGTGGTGCTTCACATCACCCGCCAGCTTTTTGAGTGCATCCGCGCTGCTCACTTCCACGATATCGCCCACGAAGGTTACATTATTGATGATTTCATCTTTCTGCAGCAGCTCGTTGCGGATGCCCACCAGTTGCCGGGCTTCAAGGTTGTCCACCCGTTTTTTCAGTTCACTGTTTTCCTCCTGCAGCTGTATCAGGGCCTTCACCGGTTCTTTCGGATTTTTGAGTTGCTGCTTCAGGGCATGCAGTTCATGAAGCTGTGTCTGCAGGTATTGTTCAGCAGCCAGTCCGCATACAGCTTCCACCCGGCGAACACCGGCAGCTACAGCACTTTCTGTTTTGATTTTGAACAGCCCCAGTTCGCCGGTATGTCCCACATGGGTGCCGCCGCAGAGTTCAACAGAGTAAGCAGGATCCATAATCACCACCCGAACGGTATCGCCGTATTTCTCCCCGAAAAGTGCCATCGCGCCCATGGCCAGCGCTTCTTCCTTGGGAAGGGATTTGATCACCACCGGTACATTTTCCCTGATTTTATCATTGACAACCTTCTCCACTGCTGCCAGTTCTTCGTCTGTTACTTTGGCAAAATGGCTGAAGTCGAAACGCAGGTGTTCTTCATTCACCAGGCTTCCCTTTTGTGCCACATGGTTACCCAGCACCTTCCGCAGGGCGGCGTGCATGAGGTGGGTAACGCTGTGGTGAATGGTGATCAGCTTTCTGCGGCCGGCATCCACGCTGGCCAGCACCGGGCCACCTACTGCGCCCGGCATTTTATCGGTCAAATGAATGATGAGATCGTTTTCTTTTCGGGTATTCTGCACCGTGATGCTTTCCTCCCCGAACTGCAGGGTACCGGTATCGCCTACCTGTCCGCCGCTTTCCGCATAAAAAGGTGTTTCAGCCAGTACCAGCTGGTAAGCGGTTTTTCCTTTGCCCGTTACTTTCCGGTAACGCAGCACGCGGGTGGCGCATTCCAGTGAATCGTATCCGGTAAACCGGTTCACCTGGCTTTCACCCAGGATCACCCAGTCTGCTGTTTCCAGCGCTGTAGCAGCCCTGGAGCGGTTTTTCTGCTGTTCCATTTCCGCCTGGAAGCCGGCATCATCCACGCTGAGGTTGTTTTCTGCGGCGATGAGGCGGGTGAGGTCGATCGGGAATCCATAGGTGTCCAGCAATTCAAAAGCAGCAGCGCCCTGGATGGTACCGTTGCTGCCGGCAGCGGCGATGATATCGTCCATTTTTTTCAGCCCTTTATCCAGGGTACGCAGGAAGGCTTCTTCTTCCTCCCGGATTACTTTGGACACAAAATCCAGCTGGTGCTGCAGTTCCGGAAACACTTCCCTGAACTGTTCCGCAATCACCGGCAGCAGCTGAAAAAGGAGGGGTTGCTTATAATCGAGGTAGGAAAAATAATACCGTACTGCGCGGCGGAGGATACGGCGGATCACATACCCGGCGCCGGTATTCGAGGGCAGCTGTCCGTCGGCGATGGTAAAGCCGATGGCGCGGATATGATCGGCCAGCACGCGGAAGGCCACGCTTTCGCGGTCGGTGCCTGCCTGGTATTTTTTTCGTGTAATCTTTTCCGTTGCCTGGATGGTACCCGTGAAAACATCGGTATCGTAGTTGCTCTGTTTTCCCTGGATTACCCGAACCAGTCTTTCGAATCCCATACCTGTATCCACGTGGGTGGAAGGAAGGGGTTCCAGTGTGCCATCTTTTTTGCGGTTGTACTGAATAAAAACGTTGTTCCAGATTTCAATGACCTGCGGATGGTCTTTATTCACCAGTTCATGGCCGGGTATGATGGCTCTTTCTGCATCCGGCCTGCAATCCACATGTATTTCGCTGCATGGACCACAGGGGCCGGTATCGCCCATTTCCCAGAAATTATCCTTTTTGTTACCAAATACAATATGGTTTTCAGGCAGCAGCTTCTTCCATTCAGCCAGCGCAATTTTTGAGGGAGGAAGCTGTTCTTTTTCATCTCCTTCAAACACCGTGGCATATAACCGGTCCTTATCCAGTTTATAAACTTCAGTCAGCAGTTCCCAGCTCCACGCAATGGCTTCCGATTTAAAATAGTCACCAAAACTCCAGTTGCCCAGCATTTCAAACATGGTGTGGTGATAGGTGTCCACGCCCACTTCCTCAAGGTCATTGTGCTTACCACTTACGCGCAGGCATTTCTGCGTGTCGGCCGCTCTTTTAAAGGGTGCGGGCTTATTTCCGAGGAAGTAGTCTTTAAACTGGTTCATACCCGCGTTGGTGAACAGGAGGGTAGGATCGTCTTTCAGCACAATGGGCGCTGAGGGAACAATGGTATGGCCTTTCGATCTGAAAAACTCAAGAAATTGCTGACGTATTTCGGCGCTCGTCATCATAACCGGTGCGTTTTGGTTGATTTTTGCGAATGAACAGTCTATATTTGTACGCTATGCCCGCAGGCCCGCAAAGGTAATGAATGTGGGGCAATGGAGTGGAAAGATGGCTGTTGGCAGATGGCGGGGAAGATAGTTGACGGTTGGTGGTTGATGGTTGACGGGAGGAACATACTGAGGAGGTTATTGGGTATTCCCTGTTCCCTGTTGAATATTCAGATGGCGGTTGACGGTTGGCAGATGGCAGGGAGGAAATACCTTAGAATTTTCATTCAACTTTCAACATTCAACCTTCAACATTTTCTGTTCCCTCAAGGAATGGCATGAAAAAAGTAAAATATTTCTATAACACCAATACGCTGCGCTATGAAAAGCTGGTCACCCCCCTGCGGGTGAAACTGTTGCGGGTGTTCGGATTTATTTCTGCTTTGCTGGTGAGTTCCGCCCTCGTAATCTGGCTCTACACCAAATTCATCCCCAAACCGGGCGATAAAGAATCTGATCTCCGTTACAAAGTACTTCGCGACGATTATAATGACCTTGCTGCCCGGCTCCGCCAACTGCAGCAGCAAATGGCTGAACTGGAGAAGCGGGACAATGAAGTTTACCGCTCTATTTTCGAGGCCAACCCCCTGCCCGACAGTGCCCGGGCCAAACTCACCGAAAAATCAAAAGAGATTGCCAAGGTGAATGTAATGAGCGATAACCAGCTCAGTAAAGACATTGCCGCCCAGCTGAATAATATCAGCGCCCGCATCGAGTATCAGCGCAACAGCTATCTCTCCATCGAAAAGCTGATCCGAAACCAGGATGAAAAACTCGCCAGTATGCCGGCCATCCAGCCGGTAAGCAACAAGGATCTTTCCCGCATCGCAAGTGGTTTTGGCGTGCGGATCCATCCTATTTATGGTATTCCTAAAATGCACAACGGCCTCGATTTCACCGCCCCCACCGGTACGCCCATCTATGCCACCGGTAACGGACGGGTGGAAACAGCTGGCTCCGGCACCGGTACCGGTAATCAGGTTATCATCAATCACGGGTACGGGTACCAGACGGTATACATGCATATGGTACGCATCAAGGTACGGGCTGGCCAGCGGGTAAAAAGGGGAGAGGTTATCGGCTGGGTGGGTAATACCGGCGCCAGTACCGGTCCGCATTGCCATTATGAAGTGCATATCAACGGGCATCCCGTTGACCCGGTATACTTTTTCTACAACGATCTCAATGCTGAACAATATGACCGTCTGCTGAAGATTGCATCCACCGGCAGTGCAAAAAGTTTTGATTAGAAAAAGAGCCGATTCGTGTAAAGCATTTACTTTTAACCTGCATCATGGCAAAGCTCACCCAGATAGCGTTTGATTTCGATCTGCCCTCGCCGGCACCTGAGCCGGTAAAATCAGCACCTGCTCCGGAAAAAAAACGGCCGGCACCGCCGCAGGTGGTTACAGTGGTAGCTCCTGAAATCAGGAAACCCAAATCCACCCGGGGCCGAAAAAGTCTGAAAGAGCTGAGTGCCACCGTCTCACTGGTGGAGGTGCCGGAAGATGAAGTGCTGTTTCAGAAAATGTATTATTCCATCGGACAGGTGGCTGCCTGGTTTAAAGTGAATCCCTCTCTTATCAGGCTTTGGGAAAATGAGTTTGATGTGCTGAAACCCAAAAAGAACGGCAAGGGCGATCGGTTGTTCCGGCCGGAGGATGTAAAGAATATCCAGCTCATCTTTCACCTCACCCGTGAGAAAAAATATACCCTGGAAGGCGCCAAGGACTATTTCCGCAATCATAAAAAGTCAGCCGAGAAAGCCGCCGCCATCGACTCCCTGAAAAAGCTCCGTCATTTCCTGCTGGAAATAAAAGCAACACTCTGACCCGCTATTATTTCACGGAAAACTGAAGCACACCTGTTTTATTCAGCAGGTACACCTGTCCGTTAGCAACCTTTACCTGCAGGGCTTCCCGGAATACAGGTGGGAGCGGATATTCCCGGAGATCCAGCCTGGCCGTTACATACTGGTACAGGCGTTCGTCACTGAAGCCATAAAGATCCTGGTTCACCGGCTCCGCATATTTCCAGCCCCTGAACGGAACCCGGTTTTTGAATGCCCCGTAAATGTCAAACACATAAAAACCTTTCTGCGGGTCGTACAGGGTTACATATCCTTCCTGGTCGGTGATGCTTTCCGGCGAGGGGATACTGTCGAACAGC
>WBZP01001304.1_pt1 | contig 31231 bp, 23 predicted proteins | sample 5204301 | NCBI WGS metagenome assembly WBZP01 (sample SAMN12412401, study PRJNA552823) | activated sludge metagenome | isolation source: activated sludge from nitrification reactor of wastewater treatment plant... | place: USA: Pennsylvania | collected 2017 | reverse complement strand
GGTTCACGATGCGATCCCTCTCGATTTGGCGGTCAGCTTGGCGCTCCAGCTGTGCCGCGCCGTTCAGGTCGTTCACGCCGCCGGCATCATTCACCGCGACATCAAACCCGCCAATGTGATGGTCGCGCCGGGGCCTCGGGCCATCCTGATGGACTTTGGGTTGGCCAAGAGCACCGACTCGCGTGGTTCGGGGACACACATCATTGGCACGCCGGATTACCTGGCACCCGAGCAGATCCGTCAGCGACCTCGTTCACCAGAAGAAGCCCGACGCTGCGATGTCTACGCACTGGGGATGAGCATCTACGAGTTGATCGCTGGCAAGCTGCCGTTCCCAAGTGGTGAGGTGGCTGACGTGCTGCGGAAACACCAGGAGGAGGATCCCATGCCTCCATCGGTGTTCCGGCCCGATCTACCCGAGGTGCTGGATCGGGCGATTCTCAAGGGGATTGCGCGCGATCCCAACTCTCGGTTTCAAACCTGCGACGAGCTGATGGCCGCGCTCATTGGGGCTCATCGTCAGACGCTGCGGAAAGCACCTCAGCGGGTGCTCGTTGCCGATGAAGATCCACTGGTTCTCGACCAGCTACGAAGTTGTGTCGAGGCAGCCGCGCCGGACGCCGAAGTCGTGATGGTCAGCGATGGCGAGCAAGTGGTCCAAGAGGCTGAAAAGCTGTCGGTTGGCTTGGTGATCATGGACCTCTCGCTGCCTCGGCTTAATGCCGTCGAGGTTTGTGCCACTTTGCGTGGAATGCCGGCGACTCAAAACCTGCCGGTGGTGGTGTTATCCACGCGATCGAGTCGAGGCGATCGGGCGTTGCTGCGGCAGTTCGGGGTCCGGGCGGTGGTTCAAAAGAGCCTCGGCCTCGATGGCTTGACCTCGATCGTACGGGCGGTCATCAATGAGCGACCGATCTAGGCTGAAAAAAGTAGCGCGCCGATTGACAGCAGGCGCGTCGCTTTGATAGAAGCATTCCACGTCTCATTGAGACGGCCTTTTGGCACCTTAGCTCAACTGGTTAGAGCAGGCGCTTCATACGCGCAAGGTTCGGGGTTCGAGTCCCTGAGGTGCCACTTCGGGGGAAATGACACGCAGTGTCGGTCCGATCGATAGATCGAGATGCTGTGCGCAGAATAGCTCACCATCGAGCACGATCGGCTCTGGCTGCTCAAATCTGAGCGTCGAAGTGACCGCCAGCGTATCAAGGTGCGGACTGCCTCGCAGGGGCTCACCGCGCAGCATCCGGGGCACTTGGAGAGCGTTTTGGACGGTCGATAGGCTAGATGCGATCAGGTGGAAGCGATCGGTGACGCTGCCAGCTCGCCATGGCACTCTCATCCCGAGCCCAACGTCCGGTACCGTCGATGCGATGAGGAGCTGGTAGGTCGGTTCGGGCTGCCGCAGGCCATCGACCCACAGCTCGGTCGGCAGCGGCGAAAACAGCCACCTTGCCAACGGCCCACCACCGGGGATGAGCGATGACGCGATGGTGCGGATTGCCAGGACAGATGCTGACAGAAGCCCTCGGTGAGGGGTTGCGGTGTAGGCGGCCAGGAAGCGAGCCCCCATTGCGGCACTGCACAAAAAGCCGATGCGCTCGCCACTCACCTGTGGGATGTCGACACGAGGGCCTAGGGTCTGGAAGTTGAGTGGGAACTCACCGTGGCTCCGAACCAGTACCGTCGCTTGCAGTCGGTGCGCCAAGCCGCCTCCCTGGCCGAGCGAGTGCAGCACCTTGGTCAGTCGCTGCTGGGGCGGCTCATTGGCTCCGAGGTTGCGAGCGATGGTGTTGATGGTGCCACCTGCAAGGGGCAAAAAGCTCGGCAGAGAGGGTCCAAAGACCCGGTACGCCGCCGACAAGGTTGCGGTCAAGGTGCCATCGCCACCACACGGGGCCAGAATATCGGTGCCTAGGTCCGCGAGTCGCTGCATCGCAGCGTCCAGTTCGGCTTGGCTGTGGGTCAGAAAGATGCGGAAGCTCAGTCCAGGCGTGCGACGACAGATATCCTCCAGCTCGGACACCATGCCGGGCTGACTTGCGCGGCGAGCTCGGGGATTGACGATGAGACCAAGTCGCGCCATCTGGCTCCACCGCCTACCGTCTGGGTAAAAGTGCTCGCAGATACTGGCCGGTAAAGCTGGACGCTGACTCGGCGATTGCTTCAGGTGGACCCTCGGCAATGATGTGTCCACCGCGCTCGCCACCCTCAGGCCCAAGGTCAATGACCCAGTCGGCGCACTTGATCACGTCCAGGTTGTGTTCAATGACCAGCACACTGTTGCCTGCCTCGACGAGGCGATGGAGTACGCCGAGCAGTCGATGGATGTCTTCGAAGTGTAGGCCGGTGGTCGGCTCGTCGAGTAGGTACAGCGTGCGGCCGGTATCACGACGACATAGCTCTTTGGCTAGCTTGACCCGCTGCGCCTCTCCCCCCGACAGCGTCGTTGCAGGCTGGCCGAGCGACAAGTAACCGAGCCCGACATCGCACAAGGTATCAAGGATCGGTCGAAGCTGCGGGTGCGTCGAGAACAGCTCCTTTGCCTCCAAGATCGGCAGATCGAGGACGTCGGCGATGCTCTTGTCCCGATACCGTACCCGCAGCGTCGCGTCGTTGTAGCGGCGACCTTTGCAGACTTCGCAGGGGACAAACACGTCGGCCAAAAAGTGCATCTCGACGCGCTTCAGACCATCGCCCTCACAAGCCTCGCAGCGACCGCCTTTGACATTGAACGAAAAGCGACCGGGTTTGTAACCGTAGGTGCGTGCTTCCGGAAGCTCAGCGAACAGCGCTCGGATGTGATCGAAGGCCTTGGTATAGGTGGCCGGGTTCGAGCGCGGGGTTCGTCCGATCGGTTGCTGGTCGATCGCGATCAGCTTATCGAGCAAGTCGAGTCCGATGATCCGATCGTGTTCTCCGATCGGTGCGCGGCTGTCGTGAAGTTCTTGGGCCAGCGCTGGCCGCAAGATTCCGTTGATGAGCGATGACTTGCCCGCCCCCGACACGCCGGTAATTGCGCTCAGCGTCCCGAGAGGAATCTTGGCCGACACGTTTTTGAGGTTGTGGGCCCTAGCGCCCTGGATTTCCAGGAAGCCCTGCGGCTTGCGTCGCTCGGTCGGTACTGTAATGGTGCGTCGCCCGGCCAGGTAGTCGCCCGTCAGTGATCCCTCAGCAAGCAGCAGGCGTTGCGGCGTCCCGGAGAACACGACATGGCCACCATAGCGACCGGCACCAGGCCCAAAGTCGACCACCCAGTCAGCGGCGCGCATGGTGTCGGCGTCGTGCTCGACGATGATGACCGAGTTCCCTTGATCGCGTAGGTGGCGTAGCGTTTCGATGAGTCGGTGGTTGTCGCGCTGATGCAGGCCGATCGACGGTTCATCGAGGACGTACAGCACTCCCGATAGCTCCGAGCCAAGCTGCGAGGCCAGACGGATCCGCTGGGCTTCACCACCCGACAAAGTGGCGGCCGAGCGATGCAGGGTCAGGTAGTCGAGCCCCACGCTGAGCAAGAAACCCAGTCGGGCGCGGATTTCTTTGAGCAGTTCATGCGCGATGATCGCCCGCTCTCCGTCGAGAGGTATCGTGTCAAACAGCCGTGCGGCCTCGCCAACGGTCATGCTCACAACGTCGGGCAAGCTGTACTGCGGTGGGCCATCGTCTTGTGACAGTAGGTACACCGCTCGCGACTCAGGGCGCAGCCGACCGCCGTTGCAGGCATGGCAGTGGCTTTCGCGCAGGAACTTTTCGTAGTACTCGCGCATCTGTTCGCTGACGGTCTGCTTGTAGCGCCGCATCAGCGTGTTCAAGATGCCCTCAAAGCGCATCGCCCACTGGCCGCTGCCATGGCGACCTTCCCATTTGACCTCGACGCGGCGATCTCCTGCTCCGTACAGGACCAGCTTTTGCTGTTCCTTCGTGAGGTCACGCCAAGGCTTGTCGAGGTTGATGCCAAACTCCTCGGACATGCTGCGGACGATACTGACGACTAGGCCGTCTCCGCGCTCCATCGAAGTCGCCCATGGCTCGATCGCCCCGCCGCGAATCGACTTGCGGGTGTCGGGGATGACAAGCTGTGGGTCCATCTCCATGCGGGTGCCGAGGCCAGTGCACTCCGGGCACATTCCGACGGGGGTGTTGAACGAAAACGAAGGTGGCGACAGCTCCGGAAAGGCCAAACTACACGTCGGGCAGGCTCTTTTTTCGGAGAGCAGCAGCTCTTCCGTGTCTCGGCCTGCCCCTTCGCGCTGGACCAGCACCATGCCCTCGCCGAGCTTGAGTGTCCCTTCGAGCGAGTCCGCCAGCCGTCGCGCTGTTTCCGCATCCTCGGTCAAGGTGATGCGATCGGTGACGATGTGGATGGTGTGCTTGAGCTTCTTCGAGAGCGGCGGCAGATCCTCGATGCGGACAATCTGACCGTCGATGCGGGCACGGCTGTAGCCCTGCTTCTTGGCGCGATCGAGTGCTTCGCTGTGCGAGCCTTTGCGACCCTCGGCGATCGGTGCCATCAGGGTAAGCTGAGAGCCGAGCGGCTGTCGCAGAAGCTGATTGGTCATCTCCGCTGCGGACATGGGCGCGACCCGCTTGCCACACTGCGGACAGTGCTGGGTACCGACGCGTGCCCACAACACTCGCAAGAAATCGTAAATTTCGGTGACGGTACCGACTGTCGAGCGCGGGTTGGAGGAGGCGGTCTTTTGCTCGATGGCAATGGTCGGCGACAACCCCCGCAGTGATTCGTATTTGGGCTTATCGAGCTGGCCGAGGAACTGCCGAGCGTAAGCCGACAGTGACTCCACGTAGCGGCGTTGTCCTTCGGCGTAGATCGTATCAAAGGCCAGCGATGACTTGCCCGACCCCGAGACCCCGGTAAAGACCACCAACCGCTTCTTCGGCACCTCCAAATAATCGATGTGCAGGTTGTGCTCGGTGGCTCCTCGGATGACGATCGCGTCCGGCTCTGAGACGGGCGGTGGCAGCGGCGTCTCTACCAAGAGTGGCGGCTCGTGTGACGGGGGCTGGGCTTTGGGCTTCGGCTTCGTACTCGGCATGGCTCACATGGGCCTGGCCTCTGCGAGGCAGAACCCGCACAGAAGCTATCGTCAACCTTGCGTCGGCACAAGTCGTACCTTCCGCTCCGACTGCCGCGCAATGGGGTGGTCGTGGCGCGACCCGCACTACGAATGTCCAGCGCTCGGACTTGGTCGAGACGCCTACTTGGTATCGGGGAAGCGGTCGCAGTAGCCCGAAACCTCGGGGTAGAGATCGGTTCCTCGCAGCACTCGGCAGCCAAAGCCAAGCAGGCCATCGACGCTGGCGAGCAGGATGCGGGCGGTGCCATCGCCGCCAGCCAAAATGACCCTGGTGCCGTCGGGCGTAAACTGTACGCTACGCACGCCACCGGCCTTGTCTTCGAGAGTCAGCAGCAGCTTGCCGGTCTTGATCTCCCAGATGCGCGCCATGTGGTCGTCGCCGCTCGATGCCAAAAGGCTACTGTCCGGTGAGAACGATACCGAACGAACCACGGTGCCGTGGCCTTGTAGGTTCCACTGGGCCTGGCCGGTGCGAGCGTCCCAGACCATGACATTGCCATCGGCGGATGCGGTGGCAATGCGGGCACCACCCGGTGAATAGGTCGCTGCGAGCACGTCTTGGTTATGCCCTTGCAGCGTGAGCAAGGTCTGACCGCTCGAGATGTCCCAGACCCTGGCGTTGCCATCGCTGCTGGCGGTCACGAGCCGGCTGCCATCCGGTGAAAATGCGCAAGAACGAACCTCTCCAGTATGTCCAGAAAGGGTCGCAACCGGTTGCAGGTTCATGGTGTTCCACAGCCGGGCCGTACGATCCGCGCTGGCCGTACACATCCGCGTGCCCTCGGGCGAATAGGCCACTTGGAAGACCGCGCCTTGGTGCCCGGTGATCGTGCCAACGGGCCGGCCGCTTAGACCTTCCCACAACCGCACCGTCTTATCATTCGAGGCGGTGGCGATGCGCTGACCATTGGGCGAAAACGTGCCCCAGTTGACCTCGGCGGTGTGCCCGCTGAGCAGCGCCATGCTGCGCTCGGTCTTGGCATTCCATAGCAGGGCGTTGTGGTCGATGTGGGAGGTGACGACGCGTCCGCCATCAGGGGAAAACACCGCGCTGTTTAGCTCGAATTTGCTTTGGAAGATCTGGCCGTAGCGGCCGCTGCGGATATCCCAGACGCGGACGTTGCCGTCAGAAGACGCGGTGGCGGCGCGGGCCATATCAGGCGAAAAGACCGCAGCCCGCACGTCTTGGGTGTGACCCTTCAGGACGTACAGACCTCGACCCGAGATCGCGTCCCAGACTCGAGCGATGCGGTTTGAGGAAGACGTAATCACCCGCAGTCCATCGGCAGAGTACTGCGCCGTACGGATGCCATCCTCGGGATCGAAGATATTGAGGTGGCTGCGTCCCGTCGATGATTCCCAGATGATCGCCTTTTTGTCGCGGCCAGCGGTCAGCACGCGGCTGCCGTTCGGGGAAAAGACCGCCGAGGTGACATCCTCGTTGTGGCCGTTCAAGATGAAGATGCAGCGTCCCCCGTACGCATCCCACAGCCGGGCGGTGTCATCTGCGCTTCCAGTCACGATGCGGCTGCCATCGGGTGAGAACGCGACGTACAGAACGGGGCCGTCGTGCCCGCTCAGCGTCAGCATCGAACGACCGGTGCGGGCGTCCCAGATGCGTGCTTGGTTGTCACCCCCAGCCGTTACCACGCGGTTGCCATCGCGAGAGAAGGCCGCGACGTTGACCTCTTGGTTATGCCCGGTGAGGGTGAGCACGCTCTTTCCGGTGAGGACATCCCAGATCCGGGCGGTGCGATCGGCGCTGGCGGTGACGACACGCTTGCCATCGGTGGAAAATGCGGCGTGGGTGACTTCTTGCGTGTGACCCTTGAGCGTCTGGAGCACCTGCATCGTGGCGGTGTCGTAGATGCGGGCTGTTCCATCGGAACAAGCCGTCACGAGTCGCTTCCCATCCGCCGAGTAGTTCACCGAGTGAACCGAGCCCTCGTGCTTGAGAAGCTGGGACACCACCATCTCACCAGTGGCCCGGAACAGCTCACGAACGCCGGCCGAGGTAGGGTTTCCGCCTCCGGCCAGCACTGTGCCGACGGTGATAATCGCATTCTTTAGCACGGTCTGGCGGTTGCCGATCTGATCGAGGAACAGATCGTTTTGGGCCTCCAACGCTTCGAGCTTCGCTTTGACGTCCGGATCGATCGGTGGCGGTGGTGGGCTCAGGTCGACGCTTGCATCCAGACCCCCATCCGATGACCCAAGGTCGGCGCGAGCACCTCCGCCATCGAGTGCATCGGACCCTCCGCCACCGTCTTTAGACCCGGTGCCACGACCCAGTGTCATGGGTGAATCGCCACGCACACCGCCGTCGCGTCCACCTGGGGTCGTCGGCACTGGTGATTGAGCGGGGCCTTTGTCCTCGGCAGCCAGCCCTGCATGGAGGACGCCAAAGGCACCCACTCCAACCAGGACGATCTGCGCAACAAGCCGTCGGAACCGCGAAGCCATAACGCTCAGGATATCAGAGCTTTCTGAAGACGGAATTCGTCCTTGATAGACGGTGCCCATCACTCTATGTTCTGCCCGCTTAGCCGTCGTGGACCTTCTGCCTCGACCCTGTGGAGTTACTGATGAGCCTCATAACGACGAGCCGCCTTGTTCCATGCGCGATCCTGCTTTTGCCGCTCTTGTGCGGGGCTGCGTGCAATCCCTTTGAGAGACGCAGTGGCTCTTACAGCGCTGGTGCCGTCGACCCGATCCACTTTCCAGCACCTTATTTGGGCGAGGGCGGTGATGGGAAGCGTCCCGGTAGCGGTCGCTTCACGTATGTCACAGCCTACTGTCGCGGGAATCCCGTCGCCTACTACCCGCTCCATCTGTATGGCGAACAGGCCGGCGCCAAAGACCCGCTCGATCTGGCCAAGCTTTCTGTGCCGCTCGCCTATCACTTTGACCCTGCCCAGACGGCAGATGGTCAGGACAGCCGGCGCTGCGTGAGCCCGCCAGATTACGTCTACGATCAGGAAGCCCGTCGTCGTGACGCGCTGCCGCTCGATCGCCAAGGCAATGTCTTTACCGCACTGCCCATGGAGAGCGATCCCATCGGACAGACCACGTATGTACCCGTGGTACGAGAGGTCGTCGTTTCGTCCCAGAAGAACCCTTGCCAGGATCCCAAGAGCGAGGAAGACCTGACGTCGCGCACCGACCTGTCGATCGAGCTGGTTCCGCCACCCGAAGGTTCAGTGGGTGGGACCACGACGGGTCGACCGAGTGGCCGTTATCTACTGTGGATCTTGATCGATCCTGCGGCAGAGGTGCTGTTCCCTGGTGCCAAGCTCAATCCATCCACGCAGCTTGGGCCACAGCGCTTTGGTTGGTTCAATCAGTACCTGGCGGGTTATCTGGATGGGGGTGTTGTGCCCGTCTCCCCGCTGTCACCACCTGGCACGGTGAGGATGGCGACCCAGCGGCTCCTGTATCCGGCGCGGGTGTTTGACGCCGACAAGAACCAGGTCGTGGCTGGAGAGATCGGAGGCGGCTTCGATTTGGTCGAGTTCAAGCGAGGAGAGGAGGGCTACTCCCCAGTCTGCCGGGTGTTCACCTTCGATCCGAACGATCCAATGCGGGGCTTCGAGAAGTCGATCGCCGAGGTTGATCCAATGAGGATCACCGATACCGGTGAGATCGTTTACTGCCCGCAGCCCCCTCGCACGGAGACACGGTAAGCCGATGCGCAGATCTCTTTATCCCTGGCTGTCGACGTTGATTCTCTGTGCGCCGCTGTCTGCCTTCGCGGTGGGTGAACAGGATGGCCGACTCTCTGGCGTCATCACCGATAAGGTGTCTTCCGCACCACTGCCGGGTGCCCGCATTACCGTGACTGGCAAAAACCTCATTGGTGGGGCTCGTCGCGTCCTCACCGATGAAGACGGTAGCTACCAGATCGGCTCGCTGCCTCCCGGCACCTACGACGTGGAGCTGTCCTACGAAGGCGCAAAGCCGCTGCGCCGCAAGATTGTGATCCGGCAGGGCGAGTCGTTCCCACTCAACATTGCCTGGAGCATCGAGGAGCTTTCCCAAGCAACCAAGGTCATCGTCGAAGAGCGGAAGATGATCCGTCCCGATACGACCCAGACCGGCACCGTGCTGTCCGCCGACCAGCAGGCTCGGGTGGCCACCTCGCGTCGCTATCAGGACATCGTGCAGCAGGTCGCGGGCGTTTCGGGTGGGAGCAACCCGAACATCAAGGGAGCGATGGACTCCCACAATCGCTACTTGGTGGATGGGCTTGATATCACCGATCCGGTCACCAATACGTTTTCGGCCAACATCAACTTCGACTCGGTGGAGTCGATTGAGGTCATGACCGGAGGTGCCGAGGCGCAATACAACTCGCTGGGCGGCACCATCAACCTGGTCACCACGGCGGGCAGCAATGAGTGGAAGATCAATGCCTCGCAGTATGTGAACCATCAGGCGCTGTCGGTCGGTCAGCAGTTTGGCACCCAGGTGTACCAAGGCGGGAGGCCCTTTTTGCGCCTGGTCCGTCCCCCCCAGGCGGGTTACCAGACCACCATCAATGTCGGTGGCCCGATTGCGAAGAATCGACTGTGGGTGAATCTGTCGTTTGAATATCTGCGCAAGGAGTCCTCCCAGCCGCTCGGTCCGACGCTCGGCGTGCAGTCTCCTTCCCAGGTATCCGATCGATTCCTGACCCGGCTCAAGCTCACCTATGCGCCGTCCTCCAAACATCGGCTGACGCTGTCTGTGTCGGCTGATCCGGCGTACTTTAACAACATCGATCAGGACAACCTGCGCTTGGGAGTGGCTGAGGACTATCAGCGCCAAGGGGGTGTGTTCGGGATCATGCAGTGGGACTACTTTCACAGCGAGCGGGTGAACACCAACCTGCAAGCTGGAATCCAGTATTCGACGGTCGATGTCGGTCCGCAAGGCTTCTTCGGGACTGTCGACACGTCTGCCTATCGCGGTCTGGGCCGGTTCTCTGCGGCCAATGACTCCTACGAAGCCGAGCGTCCGCAGCACTACAATGGCGATGATGGAACGTACTGGTATCAAGGTGGGTCACTGACCTACGACAAGCGCTATACGTTCCAGCTCGATCCGTCGGTGTCGGTGCGCGGTAAGCTGCTCGGGCGGCACGAGGCCAAGTTTGGAATTCAGTCGCGGGTCATCTACCACTCCTTCGATCTGTCGGTTCCCGGTGGGACTTCCTATAGTGACGTGGGCGGCGGTCCTGGCGAGCGTGGACTCTGTCTGCCTGCGATCGGCCAGACCCAGGGCTGCAATCTTCGCACCGACTCCCCTTCGTTCAACAATCATCAGGTGGGCTTTTCGGTGGGGGCCTTTGCCCAGGATCGCTGGCAGATCACGTCGTTTCTGCGCATCAATCCGGGCTTTCGCATCGACTACGGACGGACCGCCAACAGCTTGGGTCAAGAAGTGTCCAGCTTGATCGGATTTGGTCCCCGCATCGGTGTCCTGCTCGACCTGACCCAAGACGGAAAAACCCTGTTTACGGCCTACTACGGTCGTTCCAATGAAGTGCTGTCCCTGCTGGCGGCGGCCTATGCAGACATTACCCCAACGTCGACCACGCTCAAGTGGGATGGCGATAAGCGAGACTTTGTTCCTTTGCGCACCTCCGGTGGTGCCGAAGGCTACAAGCTCGATCCCACCGGCAATACCCCGCACACCGATGAGGTGACGCTGGCCTTGCGGCGCGAGGTGCTCGATAACTCGGTGGCCAGCGTCGACTATACCTACAAGCGGGTATCCAACATCTGGGACAGCATCGAAACCAACCAGATCTGGGATCCGACCGGAACGCGGGTGGTCGACCATGTGGACGGCATCCCTCGCCAAGTGTTTCAGTATTCCCGGCCCGATGAAAACTGGCGTGTCTATCACGGACTCGACTTCATCTTCGAATCGCGGCCCCGCCAGGAGTGGGATCTGTCGCTCGCCTACACCCTGTCATTCCTCTATGGCCCTGGGGCCGAGCAGTTTGCCCAAGTCTCTGGGAGTCAGACGCTCAGCCAGTTCTACAACCCGCGCATGCGTGAGTTCTACGACGGCTTTCTGCCCGAGGATCGACGCCACAATCTCAAGCTCCGCGCCTCCTACAACTGGAAGGGATTCCTGCTGGGAGCTTTCCTGAACTTCCAAAGTGGCGGTCCACGGACCAAGCGCTTCTTTAACCAGAATGAAGGGGACTACACCAATCGCCGCTCACCCAATGGCACCGATCCTGGACAGACCCCAAACGATGTCGCATCCATCGCCGAGGTCCGGACCCCTGCGGTACTCACCACCGACCTGCGCATTGCCTACGACCTGCACTCACTCCTTCAAAAAGTGCATCTGCAAGTGAGTGCTGATCTGTTCAACCTCTTTAACCTCGACTCTCCCACCGAGATCGAAGCCCGTGATGTGCCGAGCTACGGACAGGTGCGATCTCGCCAGCAGCCGCTGCGACTCCAGCTCGGAATCCAGCTTACCTATTGATCAGCCGGACGGAGGAGGGCGGTCTGTAGCGCTTCCCAGGGGAGGGTGGCGCAGCGACGGCGGGAGGAATACTCTCGGACGCCACTCAGCGCTACGAGGTCACCGATTCCGTCCGGGCTGTCGAGATCGGCTGGGCTGCTGAGGAATTGCAGCAGGACGTCTGTCAGTTTGCGTGCCGCCGCTATGGTTTGTGTCTGCACTGCATCGGTCAGAAGCGAGGCCGAGGCTCTGCACAGCGCGCAGCCATGCCCTTCAAAGTGACAGCGGGAAATCGACTCCCCGGAGATCACCAGCGAGATTCGTACTTCATCCCCACAGAGCGGATTGGTCAGCTTGCAGCGATGGGTTGCTTCGGGCAGCGGTCCAAAGTGATGCGGCTCCCGATGGTGGGAGAGGATGACTTCCTGATACAGCTTGGCGAGCGATGGATTCATCGGAACAGCTTGCCTATGTGACCAAGCGCGTCACACAGCGCGTCAATTTCTTCGTCGGTGTTGTAAAACGCCAGAGAGACCCGGACGCTGCCCCGCACTGCCAGCGCTGCAAACAGGGGCTCGGCGCAGTGAAGCCCGGCCCGCACTGCGATTCCTTCTAGGTCGAGCGCCGTTCCGACATCGTGTGGATGCACTCCCTCCATCAGGAAGGAGATCACCGGCACCTTCGGTCCTTCCGGCACCAGCAGTCGCAGGCCCGGAACCTGGGAGAGCTTGCGGATCGCTCCATCGAGTAACGCCGCTTCTTGTGCGGCGATGCGATCGAGCCCAAGCTCATGCAGATAGTCAATGGCGGCACCGAGCCCGATGACTTCAGCCACCGCCGGGGTGCCTGCTTCAAAGCGGTGTGGGGCTGGTTGGTACTCGGTTCGTTCGGCGGTGACTGATAGCACCATCCCTCCCCCGGTCTGCCACGGTGGCATCTCCGCGAGCAGCTCCTTTCGTCCCCACAGCACGCCTACGCCCCATGGTCCCATCAGCTTGTGGGCCGAAAAGCAGTAGAAGTCGCAGCCGAGCTTCTGCACATCGACCCGTAGGTGCGCCACTGCTTGCGCTCCATCAATCACCGTCACGGCTCCCACCCGCTGGGCCAGTTCACAGACCCGCTGCACATCGACCACGGTGCCGGTCACGTTCGAGGCGTGGGTGCAGGCAACGATCCGCGTCCGTGGGGACAAAAGCTTTTCGAGTGCCACCAGATCGAGCTGACCCGATGGCGCAATGGGTGCGACCAGCAGTCGTGCGCCGCGTGCGTGGCACAGCACCTGCCATGGGACGAAGTTACTGTGGTGTTCAAGCTCGGTGACCACCACTTCGTCACCGGGTCCAAGCCGCAACGGTCCAAGGCTGTGGGCGATGAGGTTGAGTGACTCGGTGGTGCCTCGGGTGAACACCACTGAATCCGGTGATGGGGCCCCCAGCAAAGCGCGGACTTGGTCGCGTACCGCCTCAAAGTCTCGGGTCGCGGTCTGGCTGAGCGTGTGGACGCCCCGATGGACATTGCCGCAGCGCTCGACATAGGCCGCAAGCAGTCGATCGAGGACGTACTGTGGCTTCTGGCTGGTCGAGGCATGGTCCAAATAGATGAGTGGTCGACCATGCACGGTCTGTGCGAGCGCTGGAAAGTCTGAGCGCCGCGCTCGCAGAGGGTGTTCAACCGATGCCATGGCCCGCAATATGGCACGAAACGGTGGCTCTACAGCGATGCTGTAGGTCGCCCATGGACACTACATCTGCCTTGCGCCTAAGCTCGCCGCAGCGAGGAACAAGGTTCATGCCGCACGAGTCCGCGAAGCTGCTTGCTCAAGGTCTGTCCTGGATTCAGCAGGGTCAACAGGTTGCGATTGCCACCGTGATCAAGACGTGGGGCTCATCTCCGCGACCGACCGGCAGTCTGCTCGTCATCAGCCAACGCGGTGATTTCGTTGGCTCGGTGTCGGGCGGCTGTATCGAAGGGGCTGTGATTGCCGCTGCTCAGCAGACCATGGCAGACGGTCGACCGCAGCTACTGTCTTTCGGTGTGACCCAAGAGATGGCGTGGGAGGTCGGCCTGGCCTGTGGCGGGCGGGTTGAAGTGTTCGTCGAGCGAGCGGACGCTGCCCAGCTTTCCAGCTTCACCACGGCACTGTCCTCTCGACAGCCGCTGCTCTTGCTGACGGCGCTGCCGAGCGGCGAGCGGTGGCTGTTTCAGCATACCGATGACCCGAGCTGCCCCGAAGAACTGCGGGCCCAGGTCGCGGCGGCCCTACAAGGCGAAGGTGCGGTGGACGTTGAACTGGCTGATGGGAGACGGTTCTTCCTGTGGCCGCTACTACCCGCCGTACGCTTGTTCATCTTTGGTGCCGTGCACACCACCCAGCCGCTGTGTCAGATGGCGGCGCAGTGTGACCTGGATGTGACGGTGATTGATCCTCGGGCGGCGTTTGCCACCGAAGCACGCTTCCCAACTGTGACCCTTATCAAAGAGTGGCCCGAAGAGGCGCTGAAGCACCTGACCTTGGACCGGCGCACCGCAGTGGTGACGCTGACCCACGATCCGAAGCTGGATGATCCGGCACTCTACGCTGCGCTGAAAAGCGACGCCTTCTACATCGGTGCGTTAGGAAGTGGTAAGACCCATGCGTCACGCTTGCGGCGACTCGGTGAGCTAGGCGTTTCCGCAGAACAGCTTGCGCGGATTCATGGTCCAGTTGGCCTTCGTATCGGGGCGCGCTCTCCGGCCGAGATTGCGGTGTCGATCTTGGGACAGCTTATCGCGGTACTTCATCGTGAGAGCGCATGAGGTTCGGACGTTGGGAGGTCAGCGAGGGCTTACTGCTCGCCCATACGCTGCGGCTGTCTGATGGTGCGGTCTTCAAGAAGGGGCGTTGTCTGGACAGAGAAGATGTCGAGCGGCTGCACCGTGATGGCATCGCTTGGGTCTGGGCCGCGCAGCTTGATCCTCATGACCTAGACGAAGATCGAGCCGCCGCACAGCTTGCGCGGGTAGTGGCGGGGCCAGGCACTCGGCCCGCTGAGGCCAGCACCGGACGCTGTAACCTTCATGCCGAGGCCTCGGGCCTGCTGGTTCTGGCGGTGGACGCAGTTCAATCGCTCAACCATCTGTCTCCAGACCTGACCTTGGCGACTCTGCCACCGTTTTCGGTGGTGCGCGTCGGCACGATGGTCGCCACGATCAAGGTCATCCCATTTGCCGTGCCCCAGTCGCTCCTCGATTCGGCCCAATCGCTCGCTAGATCGAGCGTACCCGAGGCAGGCCCGCTGATTCGCGTGGTGCCATTTGTCCCCCGGCGGTTAGGTCTCATCCTGACCCGCACCGCCGGCTTACCCGAGAGCATCTTGGACCGCGCCGCAGCGGCCCAGCGGGTGCGAGCGGATCGAATCGGCAGCGTGATTTCCGACGAACGGCGTTGTGCTCATGATCAAGAGTCAGTCGCAGCCGCTGTCGGAGAGCTTGCCGCCTGCGGCTGTTCCCCGATCTTGGTGCTGGGGGCGTCGGCGATCGTGGACCGTCGCGATGTCATTCCCTCTGCCATCGAGCAGGCTGGTGGCGAAGTGGTGCATCTGGGCATGCCGGTCGATCCGGGCAACTTGCTGCTGCTCGGGCGACTGGGCGAGGTCAGCGTGCTGGGCGTGCCGGGCTGTGCGCGCTCCTTGCGTCGCTCGGGCTTTGACTTTGTGCTGGAGCGATTGTGCGCGGGGATCTCCGTTTCGGCGGGCGACATCATGGATTTGGGAGTCGGTGGGCTGCTCCATGAAGTGCCGTGGCGACCGGCACCGCGTGCTCAGCCGGTGCTCCCTCCGCAAGTGGCTGCGGTGGTGCTGGCGGCTGGCCGCTCACAGCGAATGCAGGATCGCAACAAGCTCCTAGAGCTGCTGGAGGGCAAGCCACTGGTCTGTCATGTTGTCGACGAACTTCTTCAAACGGCGGTGCGTCCGATCGTTGTGGTCACTGGTCATCAGGCCGAGCAAGTACGGGCAGCGCTCGCGGACCGGCCGGTGGTATTTGTCCACAATCCGGACTTTGCGGCTGGCCTTAGCTCTTCGCTGCGGATGGGTCTTGGGCAGCTCGATAGCAGCATTGATGGTGCGCTCATCTGCTTAGGCGATATGCCCAGGGTTCGAGCGAAGCATATTGAAGCGCTCATTGGTGCGTTTGAACCCGAGGACGGTCGTGAGGTGGTGCTGCCCACCTTTGGGGGGCGGCGCGGCAACCCGGTGCTGTGGGCAGCGAGGTTTTTCCCGGCGATGCGGGAGCTATCCGGGGACGTGGGGGCCAAAGAGCTGCTCAACCGCTACGCGGAGTCGATCTGTCCGGTACCGATGGCGGATGACGGCATCACCCTGGACGTGGATACGCCAGCGGCACTGCGTGCTTTGACCCAACGCCTGGCAGAGCCGTAGGACCGATTGAATTTGTGTGTGGACCCGCCTTCAAGGGGCGTAGCGGACAAATTGAATTTGTGGACCCCCCCCTTCAAGGGGCGTAGTGGACAAATTGAATTTGTGGACCCCCCCCTTCAAGGGGGGTAGTGGACAAATTGAATTTGTGGACCCCCCCCTTCAAGGGGGGTAGTGGACAAATTGAATTTGTGGACCCCCCCTTCAAGGGGGGTAGTGGACAAATTGAATTTGTGGACCCGCCGCTTCAAAGGGCGTAGCGGACAAATTGAATTTGTGGACCCGCCGCTTCAAAGGGCGTAGCGGACAAATGGAGTATCTTCGAACGCCCTACGAGCCGCTCAACCGCACGCCAATGACACCGAGGATGATGAGTAGGATCGACGCAAGCTTGGGTAGCGAGGTGGTTTCGTGGAAAAACACGATGCCCAATACGACCACCAGCAGTGTGCCCATCCCCGACCAGACCGCGTAGGCCACGTTGAGCTTGATCTCTTTGAGGGCCAACGTTAGTAGGCCAAGACTCGACATGTAGAACAAGATCATCGCGACAGAAGGCACAACCCGGGAGAAACCGTTGGAAAGTTTCATGCAGGTGGTTCCGCAGACCTCAAGCACGATGCCGAAGAACAGTAAGAGCCAGCTCATGACCATTGTTTCTACTCCATGTCGGTGGCTGCGCGTGAGTCAGCACATCCAAGTCCAATCTGCGCTAGGTCATCAAGCTACGGTTTCTGCTGACGGAAATTTGAGCATTTGGCGGAGCAGGCTATGGTGCCTGTCTCAATTGTCGCCAAAGCTTCTCCCGAGACTTGCCGCGCCGTCCTCGGACATCACCTTGACACCGCTTGGAACAGACGGGCAGGATCAGAAAGGGCGGTTTGTTGCGTAATGGCGGTCAGTAACGCATTTCTTACTTCGCACGCAGTCGCAGATCTCATCGGGGTGAGCCCCTCCACGGTGCTGTCGTGGATCGACAAGGGCCTGCTACCCGCGTTTCGTACGCCGGGTGGCCACCGACGGGTCGAGCCGACGGTCCTCGTCGAGTTTCTGCGCAATCACCAGATGCCAGTGCCTCGGACGCTGTTGCCACAGGCCAAGCGGATGTTGCTCATCGACGATGATGCAACGTTTTTGCGCTCGACGAAGCGGCAGCTCAAGCAAAACTTCCCAGAGCTGGACGTCGAGATGGCCGAAGGTCCGGTCGAGGGCTTGCTCAAGATCGGCACCGATCGCCCAGATGCCGTGCTGCTTGATGCGATGATGCCCGGCATGGATGGAGTCGAGGTCTGTCGACAGATTCGACAAAACCCAGCCACGTCGGAGATCGCGATCATTGCGCTAACGGGTCGACTCGATGACATGCTCGAGGTTGCCTTCAAGAAGGCGGGGGCCACTGCTTGCCTCCGTAAGCCGCTCGATATCAACCAGCTCACGCAACTTTTGGGGCTTTAGACATGACCGTGCTCGCCGTGGCGCAAGAGGAGAGGGCTGTCCGCACCAGCCATAAGCTACGTGCGCTTCGTCACCTGGCTAGCGAGTTTGGCGTTGGGCCGATCGCTTGCACGGCGTGGCATCCGCGCTTCCAAGTGGCCAGTGGACTTGTCGAGAACCTGTCGATGGGTGGTCTGTGCGTGCGCCTGCCGGGAGCGATTCGGCTCGGCACCATCGAAGTCGATGACTGGCTGCTGTCGGTGCATGTCTCGCTTCAGAGTGGTGAGGTGATCTGTCACAGCGATGCCGTGGTCCGCCACGTCCACCTGGATGGTGAGGATCTTGTGGTCGGGCTTCAGATCAAAAAGGGTGTGGTCGATCTGCCGCTGCTCTACGAGCGCCAGACACGCTATCGGTTTGCGGCGCGCTGCGATCAGGCCGAGCGAGTGGCCGATGCGACCCGGATCCTGCCGATGTTTAAAGAGTGGGTGTCCGATCTTCGCAACTACCTAGAGCGGATGCGGTCCTTTCTGGACCAAGAAGAGTCGGCGCTAGAGAGCGAAGACTTGTTTACCCGCGATCAGATCTGCGCGCAGTACATCGCCGAGGTTGGGCCGCGCATCATTCAGCGGGTGCAAACCGCCAGTCATCAGATGGGGCCCATGTTGGGCGGGCTGACTGATGATGAACACGCAGCCCACCGGGCCTATGCGCAACATCACCTGGGCGAGCTGTTCATGCTCGCGCCGTTTGTGAGGCGAGCCCATAAGAAGCCTCTCGGCTATGCAGGCGACTACGAAATGATGAACATGCTCTACCGCCCGAGTAGCGTCGATGGCTGTAGCTTGTTCGGCAAGGTGCTCAACATGAGCACCACCAGTGAGGTTGCGGCTCGAGCCAACATCAACCGCATTTCGTTTCTGCAGGACAAGATCCGGGCAGCGGTTCGGGCAAACTCGGCGGGGGGCAAGACCCGTACGCGGATCGCCTCGGTGGGCAGCGGGCCTGCTCGCGAGATCGAGCACCTGCTGGAAAACGAGCCGCATCTTGGGCCGATGCTCGACGTGATGCTGATTGATCAGGACGTGCGAGCGATCGGCTACTGCGAACGGCGCTTGACGCCGCTGGCCGAACGAACCGGAGCCCAGATCCATTTTGTGCGTGAGTCGGTTCGGCGTCTACTCTGCGGGGGTCGACTCGGCTACACGATGGGTTCTCGCCAGCTCATTTACAGTGCCGGACTATTTGACTACCTATCGGACCGCAGCTTTGTGGCGTTACTGTCCGCGCTTTACGATGGGGTCGATGAGGGCGGACAGATTTTGGTTGGCAATGTCGATCAGTCGAACCCAACGCGCTACTTCATGGAGTACTTTGCCGAGTGGTTCTTGATTCATCGCACCCGCCAGCAGTTGCTTGATAAAGCGAAACTGCTACGGCCCGCGCCGACACAGTTTCGTGTCGAAGCGGAGCCGCTCGGCGTGAACCTCTTCCTTGTCCTTCAGAAATGACCGCTGACTTCAAGTCCTACCTTCAAGACTACAACTACGCGGCGGTGCGTCTGACCTGCATCCTGTGTGCGGTGCTGATGCCCGCAGGGCTGTCGCTGGACCTGTTTACCAACCGTCAGTTCGTCGGTGAGTTCTTGGTCCTGCGCATGATTGCAGCGGCGGTGTCGCTCGGGATCCTCGGGCTGTCACGGCTGAGCAGCCTGCGTCGACACAGCTATCTGCTCATCACCATCGTAATCTTGGCGTGCACCGGGGCCATCGAGTTGATGATCATCCGACTGGATGCACCCGCCAGCTCACCGTATTACGCCGGGCTCAATCTGTGCATCCTCGGGTCGGGACTCGTCTACGTTTGGAGTGCGCGACAGGCGCTTGGGGTGTGCGCGCTGGTGCTGCTGATGTGGCTTGTGCCGGCGCTGTGGGGCCATCCGAACCTGTATGGAGCGTTCTTTAACAACCTCTATTTCTTGGTGCTGACGAGCATCATTGCCGTGGCGGCCAATGTGATGCGCTACAACCAAGCGCACCGCGAGTGGGAAGCCAAGACCGCCCTGTCGCGGACGAGTGCCGAACTGCAAACCTCGATCGAGCGGATCCAGGAGCTGGATCGGCTGAAGAACCAGTTCTTCACCAACATCTCACACGAGCTACGTACTCCTCTGGCGCTGATTACGGCACCGATCGAGGAGATGCTGTCACGCAGTGGTCTACCGGATATCCATCGCAACGCCCTGCAGGTGGTGCTGCGCAATGGTTTGCGACTGCACCGATTGATCGACGGTCTGCTCGACTTGGCACGTCTTGAGGCGGGGCAGCTTCGGCTGCGGGTCATCAACCTCGACGTGCCGCAGCTTGTGCAGAGCGTCGTTGCTGCGTTTCAGCCTGCCGCTGACAGCATGGGCATCAAGTTGGAGTTGGTGGTGCCCGAGGGTCCGGCACCTGGTTCGCTGATGGGCGATAGCGAGAAGCTGGAGGTCGTACTGACCAACCTGCTTGGTAACGCGCTCAAGTTTACAGATCGAGGCGGCAGCATTCATGTCGCGCTGCACTATCTGAGTGACGCAGTCGAGATCGAGATTCGGGACAGTGGACTTGGCATCCCCGAGAGCGAGCAGCCCTATATCTTCGAGCGCTTCCGTCGGGTGGAGTCGGCGGGCCGCAAGCAGGGTGGGGCGGGCATCGGCCTGGCTTTGGTCAAGGAGCTGGTCGAGCTGCACGGTGGCTCGGTGCGGGTGAAGAGCAAGTCTGGCGAAGGGGCTACCTTTACGGTCCGCCTACAGCTTGGCAATGAGCACCTGCGCGATGCGATGATGGACTCACCCTCTCATCCGCCGTCGAGTCCGCAGAGCGAATCGCTCCGTCCAGCGAGCGTGCAGCAAGCACTGGTTCATCTGGATGGGGCGCTTGATCCTCGGTTAGAACCTGCGGCCAAAGGCAACTCCAGCCAGGCCATTCCGGTGCTGGCATCGGGCGGTGGCCACAGTCGTGCGCACGTCTTGATTGCCGAGGACAACGTCGACCTGCGGAAGTTCCTGCAAGAGCTGCTCGCGCCGTACTACAGCGTGACCACCGCCTGTGATGGCAAAGCGGCGCTCGATAGCATTCAGGAGCGGCTGCCTGATTTGGTGCTGGCCGACGTGATGATGCCGCAGATGTCGGGCATCGAGCTGTGCCAGCAGGTCAAGCGCGACCTACGGACCCGAACGTTGCCGGTGATCTTACTCACGGCGCGCAACGGCATCGATGAGACGATTGAGGGCTTTAGTCACGGGGCCGATGACTATCTGGTCAAGCCGTTTAGTCCGCGTGAGCTACTGATGCGGGTGGCGGTACAGCTTAAGCTGCGGCGACTCACGGCGCAGGTCGCCAATGCGGCGCGGCTGGCAGCGGTCGGCACGTTGGCAGCAGGGGTTGCTCACGAGATCAAGAACCCGCTCAACGCGATCAACACGGGGGCGGCCGCGCTCCGCAAGCGCGACGAGATGGCCCCAGCGCTGCAAGCCGAGATCCTCGACATGATGGAAGAGTGCGTCGGGCGAATTGCCGAGATCACGACCGCGCTCACCGAACATGCCCGTCCGGCTGATGGGGAAGGGCTGTCTTTGTTCGACGTGCAAAAAGGGCTAGATACGACGCTGCGGTTGCTCGCTGATCGGCTGCGGGCCTCATCGATCCAGATCGTGCGCGACTTTCGCACCGAGCGGCTGATTGTGGCGAGGCCTCGCCAGCTCAATCAGGTGTTCCTCAACCTGCTCGACAATGCAGTACGGGCCAGTCCTCAGTCCGGTCGGATCTCACTGACGCTGTCGGAAACCGATCGCGACAGCATCTCGCTAGTGGTCCACGATGAAGGCATGGGCGTCCCTGTCGAGAATCGCGAGCGGATCTTCGATCCTTTCTTTACGACTCGCGCACCCGGTGAGGGCACCGGCCTAGGCTTGTACCTGTCGAGGCAGATCATTGAGGCGCATGGTGGCTCGCTACGGGTCGGTAGCGTGCATGGGCGTGGTGCGGCGTTCATCATCGAGCTACCGGTGGCTGGTCCCATCGCGGCCACTAGCACCACCAATCAGAGTCAGGGAGCGGCGGCATGAAGAGCCCAAAGCCAGCGCAGAGCGGTGAGCGCCGCGCCGTCGTCCTCTATGTCGACGATGATCGAGCCAACCTGCTGGCGTTTCGTGCCATTGCTGAGCCCACCTATGAGGTGGTCGTGGCGCGCAGCGGGGACGAAGCACTGCTGCTGATTTCGCAGAACCCCGACATCGCGGTGCTGATGGCGGACCAGCGGATGCCGGGCATGAGTGGCATCGACCTGTGCGAGCGGGTGCAATCAAGTCATCCCGATATTGTGCGGATGCTGGTGACGGCGTACTCGGATTTGCAGGCGGCGATTGCTGCCATCAACCGAGGCCATGTCAGCCGCTACCTCAACAAGCCCTGGAACTCCGAGGAGCTGCTGGCGACCTTACGGGATGCGGTGGAGCGCTATCGGCTCAAAGCGACGGTGCAGGAACTGCAAGTTCGCATCGCTCAGAGCGAGCGGCTGTATGCGCTGGGGGTTTTGACCGCCAGCATTGGTCACGAATTGCGCACACCGCTATCGATCGTGTCGGCCAATGTCCAGTTTGCGCACCGGGCGCTGCTGGAAGCGAAGAACTCGCAGGGAACGAAGCACCACGCGGCGGCGCTCCAAGAGGTCGAAGCGGCGCTGATTGATGCGGAAGAAGGAGCGCAGCGGCTCATCGACATTGCCGACAGCATCTTGCTGTCCTCTCGTAGCGAGCCCGGAGATCGCGAGCCGGTCGACCTGGCGCACGTGCTGCACTCGGTGTTGCGACTGACTCGTTCGGAGGCTACCCATCGAGCCCGGCTACTGATTGCTCAGTCGGCCAAGCCGCGCATCTACGGCTCGGCGACGCGGGTGGGACAGGTGCTGCTGAACTTGGTGCTCAACGCGCTGCAAGCGCTGCCTGACAGGCCGATCGAGCGCAACGAGGTCAAGCTGGCGCTCGATGAGCGGGATGGCCGAGCCATCGTCGAGGTTGCCGACAACGGCATCGGCATTGAGTCTGCTAACCTTGCCCACATCTTCGATCCGTTCTTCACCACCAAGAAGAAGGGCACCGGACTCGGACTCGCCATCTCCAAGCAGATCATTGAGGAGATGGGCGGACAGATTCAGGTCGAGAGTAGGCCTGGCCACGGCACGCGGTTTCGCATCTCATGGCCACTGCTCACGACCTAGGTCGTGTGGCCGGGGCGGTTACGAGAAGATCAGCCGGCCGCTCTCCGTGACTTGGCAGGCGGCCAGTCCGGAGCGTGGGCGAGTTGGGCGGTTATGGCTTGGCAGTAGCGAGAGCCCTTCGGCGATACGACTCGGTTGATGGACCAGGTGCAGATGGAGCGCTGCCTGGAACCGCTCAAGGAAGTACTCCAGTGCAAGATGGAGCACTTTGCGACGGTAGTGGGACTCGGTCGCGATCGACTGCTGGTGGGCGCTGGTCTCCAGGGCGCGCAACACGCGTTCCTGGGCAGCAAGGCCCAGGAGCTGCGCGGGCTGAAGACCGGCATCGCGGATGCAGTCAGGGAATCGTTCTGCGGCATGAAGGAACCGTGCGATGCCCTCGGCGATCTTTTTGCCATCGCCGAGCGGCAGTGAGTTGCCCAGACCGAACTCAGCCCGAAGCCCGGCGTTGCTACTGCCGCGCAGCGTTCGGCGCACCGCATCGCGATACGCTTCCAGCAGCAGCGCACCCGTGCGGAGCGTTTCACCATGACGGGCAGACTGCGGGGCCGAGATGGTCAGCGGTCCTCGCAGCTTGGGGGCGAGCGGCGTCTGCCCCTGCATCTCCTCGGCGATCCGTAGCACTGCGCCGCACATCTCACGGGACAGCGCGACTTCAGCGTGGAGCGCTCGTTCACCGGAGATGAACTTGAGGACCGGACCGAGCGCGATCAGGCACCGCTCGACCGACAGCTTCGGCTCACTACCCTCATCGCACAGGTCGCGGGCCCGTGATAGCAGCGTTTCTACTGCGGCTGAGGCTGTTGCCGGGCGGCGAGAGGACACCGCCGACAGCATGAGCGCGGGGGTAGAGGAGGACCGAAGGGATAGCTTGAGGCGCTGTGGGTTCGGCATGACGGTTCCTTGATGTAGGACAAATACCTACTGCGTCCAGCCGGGTCTGCCAAATTTTTGTGCTAGTGTCCTCGCCAGATGTGGGAAGCCAAAGTCGCACTCGCTGCCTTTCTTCCGCTCCGAATCGGGGCCGGGCAGTTCATGCTCGCGCAGGCGATGCAGCAGGTGGCGGCCGGGTGGCTTCAGCAGCCTCTGATCGTGCGGCACCTCGAAACGGTGCGCAGTGGTGAGCATGGGCTTCGCGTGCTGGCCCCAGTGGCAGAGCATGTCCTGCGGCACTCGATGGTCTACAGCGTGGCGACGTGTACGGGGCAGTTGGTGCTCGGTCTGTGCCTGTGCGTGGGGCTTCTGTCGCGAACCTCGGCGGCGTTGGCCCTGATCGGGTACTTGCTCGTTGGCCTGCTCACCGGGTCGCGGCTGTTCGATAGCGGTACCGTTCTACTGGTCCTGTCACTGCTATCGCTGTCGCTGGTGCCAGCGGGCCGGGTTTTCGGGCTGGACCTTCTGCTCCGCAACCGCCTGCCGCACTGGCTGACCTGACCGGCGGGAGCATCGGCTCGACGTGCTAGTGAGAAAGACTGCGGCGTAGCCACAAGGGGGCAGCCTGTCGTAAGATGACCACTGCCGATGAAGACTCGTACGTTGCTTGCAGTAGGACTGATGGTGGTCTCCCCATGCCTGAGCGGATGCGGCAAAAAGGGCATCTCTGCCGAGATCCAGGCCTTTAAAGACGCCGGGCGGAGTGTCTCGGAGTTCGTCGATGTCGATGCTGGGTCGATGCAGGCCAAGCGCTGTCAGCAGGGCACCATCGACAAGATGGCGGTCCTGCTGTGCGAGTACCCGAGCCGAGACGCGGCGTCAGGTGGCGTGCGGAGCGCTTCGCTGTGGGCGGGCGAGAGCGGTACCTGGCTGGCTCTTCAGCGAGACAAGATTGTGTTTGCGGTAGCCGATCGCGCTGAGGTCGACGAAAACGGCAAGACTGTTTCGGCGCTGACCAAGGTCTTCCGTCGACTTGCCAAGAAGTAGCGGAGTCGCCCTCAATTCCACTACGGTATGCCCATGAGCGGCCCGTCAAGTGGGGTGTCCCCGACCTATTCGAGCGAAGGGCAACGGCAGAGCTTCCGTCGGCTGCTCCAGAGTTCGTTTCTTCGCTTCATCCGCGCAGAAGCTGCCTCGGGGATCGTGCTCATCGTAAGCACGGTGCTGGCGCTCGGGCTGGCCAACAGCCCGGTGCGCGAAGGCTTTGCCAACCTGTGGTCGATGGTGATTGAGCTTCGGGCCTATCGCCTGTCTCTGGCGCTGTCGCTACGTGACTGGATCAACGACGGCCTCATGGCGGTGTTTTTCTTGGTCGTCGGCATGGAGATCAAGCGCGAGCTCATCCAGGGTGAGCTGGCTTCTCTCAAGAAGGCAGCCCTGCCCGTGGTGGCGGCACTTGGGGGGATGCTGGTTCCCGCCGCGATTTTCTTGGTGTGCACCAGTGGCACTTCGTTCCAGCGTGGCTTCGGAATCCCGACGGCTACGGACATTGCGTTTACGGTTGGAGTGATGGCGATCCTCGGGCGGCGGGTGCCGCTCGGCGCCAAGGTGTTTGTGACGGCGTTGGCGATTGCCGATGACTTGGGGGCGGTGGTGGTGATCGCGGTGTTCTATTCGAACCACGCCGCGCTGTCAGGGCTCATCCCCGTGGTGGGTCTGACGCTGATTTTGGTTGGGCTCAACTGGCTGGGCGTGCGCAATCTTGCGTTCTATTTGCTGGTCGGGGGACTGTTATGGCTGGCGATGCACTCGGCGGGAGTCCATGCCACGCTGGCGGGAATCGTGCTTGCGATGTGTATTCCGCTCACGGGTCGACATGGCGACCGGGACTTCCTGGTCGCGGCGGACCATGCACGCCGGATCTACTCAGCCGAGCCGGCGGGGGCCACCGAGGGCGAGCGAGATGGCCTGACAGAGCATCGCGAGTCAGCGCTGCGGGCTCTGTCCGAGGTGATTGCAGGCATGAAGTCGCCGCTGCATCGCTTGGAACAGCACCTGCATTCGCTGGTCGCCTTCGGGGTGTTGCCGCTGTTTGCGCTCGCCAATGCTGGCGTCGAGCTGCCGCCACTTTCGCAAGGAGTGAGTGCGCTTTGGTCTCATCCGGTGACGATGGGCGTGTTTTTGGGGCTGGTACTGGGTAAGCCGCTCGGGATCTTTGGGTTTGGGGTCGCAGCGATCATGCTGGGACTGGGAGATCTGCCGTCGCGCACCAGTTATCGGGCGCTGCTTGGCTCGGCGATGCTGGCAGGGATTGGCTTCACGATGTCGATTTTCATCACCGGCCTGGCGTTTCACGAGGCCGCGCTCATTACGGCCGCCAAACTGGGCGTGCTATCGGGTTCATTGTGCTCGGCGCTGCTTGGGGTGATCTGGCTGCGCTGGTGTTCGCCGATACCGAGCGTGCCTGACAAGGAGGGCGGCGCTCCGCCTTGACGGGCCTCGACCCGAGCGCTATAGCAAGCCGACGATGAGAACCGACGAGATGATTCGGGTAGAGATCTCGGACCGATTGGACATCAACCTGGGACGAGTGGGGCGGTTGGTCCAGATGTTTTCGCAGTCAAGTGGAGCATCATCCCAGCCCGATCTCGACCAGACCGACCTGCTCAGGGCTGCGGTCGTTTTGCTGCATGCAACGCTAGAGGATGTCGTAAGAAGTGTATCTGAGTGGAAACTCCCTCGTGTCGGAGATGCCAAAAGCCTAGAAGGAATGAGGCTTGTAGGCACTGAAAAGAAGAAGGAGCCTAGGTTCACATTGGCGGATTTAGCAAGGTACCGTGGTAAGTCCGTTGATGAGGTTATAAGTGATTCAGTAGTCGAGTCGTTGAAAGACTCAAACTATAATCATCCTGGAGATCTAGAGAAGGCACTCGTGGCGATTGGCCTTAACAAAGATTTGCTGGAGCCACACAGAGACAACCTTGGTCCCATGATCGCACGCCGACACTTGATTGTGCATCGGGTTGATCGCGATGAATGGAGCGAGACTGCGACGCACTCTAGCCGCACGATCGATCAGCCGACGGTCGAATGCTGGCGCGATGCGGTTCGTGGATTTTGCGCAGAGCTGCTTGATGCCTGCGGGAAGGGTGAAGGCGATGCTTAACCAATATCGTTTGGAGAAAGCACTGAAAGACCTGCGAGTAGGCGCTGCTCCTCCGCCTGACGTTCGCGTACGCAGCACAGACCGAGGCTTTGTTGCAATTGTGACAAGTCCTGGCTTTCTGGGAATGAACGAAGGAAAACGGCAAGCCCTAGTCTGGAGGCATCTCATGAAGACATTCCAGGATGATGAGTTAGTGGCCGTTGAGTTCGTTTTTGCTAATGCTCCCAGTGAAAAGGCTTCCGATTCGGAAGGCTCGTGAGCGTTGCGGATCGGTACTGGATATTCCGTCGATGAATAGCGCAAAAAACGTCAATTCCTCTCTGCGTCTGCGGAGTGAAGCGTGGAACTTGGTGTATCGCTTCCTGCGTCAGTGGCCGCTGATGCTGGTCGTGAGTGCGCTGGGAACGACGGGGGGCCTTTACTACGGTCAGCTCTATCGCCCGACCTACCAAAGCATGGCGCAGGTGCGGGTGGGGGAAGACCTGGACTCGCGCACGGTTCCTGGGCAGCGAGAGGACGCCAGCGAACTTGCCGATTTGCCCGATACCTTGGCCAATGCGTTTCGGGCACGAATTCTGGTCGACGCTCGGCTGAAGGCCAGTTTGGCGGAGATGCTGAAGCAGCCGGCGCTGGCTCATCTGCCGGAACTCCAAACGGAGAAGGGCAAAGAGGAGCTCATCGACAACATCAAGAAGACGCTGCTTATCGAGGCGGTCACGCGGCGGCTGTTTCAGATGACGTACAACGCTCGCGACCCGCAGCTTGCGCAGCAGGTGCTCAAGACGCTGTCCGAAGACGGCGTGAGCAGCGTGATTGCGCAGCGCATCGAGACGGCCAAGCGGGCGCGGGAGTTCCTGGGCGATGAGGCAGAGCGTTCTCGGCAGCGCATGCTGGATGCGGAAAACCAGGTGGTGCAGTTTGTCAGGCAACATCCGAAGTTGCTGGTGTCGATCTCGGCGACGGATCGCAGCAAGCTGGGGCTACAGGCCGCCGACAAGCTGCTGGTGACGAGCCGGGGGAAGCCACAGACGGCACCGACGAAGATTGCCGACAGCTATACGTCGCCCGAGCTGCGACCCCTGCTGGAGAAGCGGGCGCAGCTTGAAGCCCAGATTGCGCAGATCGAAAACGCCCATAAGTACGACCCGACCCAGCAGAAGCTGCTCGATGTGGATCGGCTGCTACAGCAGATCCAAGAGATGAAGGCGCAGGGCTATACCGCCGAGTATCCGGAGTTCCGTCGAGCTTCTGCTGACGTCGAGCGGCTGCAGCGTGAAATTCGTGATACCCGGACGCGCAAAGATCCGAAGATGGCCGAAGACCTGATGGTACTCGGTCAGGCTCGGGCCCAGATGGCGGCGCTCGATCGCCAGATTGGGACCATTCGACGCAAGTTGGCCGGTGGGGATGTCAAGCTGTCCGCCGACGAAGAGGCGCTCAACGCGGAAGCCATGTACTCGCGGCTGTTCCGAGACATGGAGAGTGCGCGGCAAGCCTACGACAAGCTGCGCGAGCGGGAGATGGAGTCGGTGGTAAGCGAGCAGCTCATCAAGATGCCCGGCAATGCCGCGGCCCGGATTATCGACCCAGCGAACCTCCCGACGAAGCCTCGGGGCTTGTCGAAAAAGATGATGCTGGCGCTACTTGGCATGCTGGGCCTTTTGTCTGGGCTGCTGGTCGGGGTGGCGCGGTCACTCGCTGACAAACGGATTTTTACCGCCATTGACCTCTGGCATGCGACCGGCCTCCCGGTCTTGGCGCGGGTACCACGCGGCGACCGGTTGAGCAAGCGCAACGTCCTACCCGAAGTTCTGTCCGGGGGAGGTGACTCTGGGGAGCGGCTGATACCGACGATTCCGGCGTCGGTGGATGTCGTCGCAAAGCCAGGGGCGAGCCGATTGGTGGAGCTAGGCTACGTGGTTCATCCCGCCACAGTGGCACCGCCTTCTCCCGAGCTGGTCGTGCTGAGCCGCCCCGATGGCGCACGGGCCGAGCAATATCGGCTGCTGCGCTGTCGTCTGCTGGAGCGGGGGAATCCACGCCTGCTGATGGTCGTGAGCAGCCAGCCTGGTGAGGGAAAGTCGGTGGTGGCGGCCAACCTGGCGCTTGCTATGTCCGAGGGTGGTGGTGCCAAGGTGGCAATCGTCGATGCGCACCTGCTCGGTCCTCGGCTGCACGCACTGCTGCTTCCAGCGAGCGAGGTATCCCAATCGGATCTGCGGCAGCGCAAGCCGGAGATTTGGCAGGTTACGCCGGATTTGTGCCTGGTGCCGGCATCCGGCATCGGCGATCGGACAAATCGTGCCGCCGTGGAGAACTCCCCGTCGTTTGCGAGCATGCTGCACGATCTTCTCTCGGCCTTTGACTACATCATCCTGGACACGCCGCCGCTGAGCTTGGCTGCCGATGCGCGTCTGCTCCTACGTCACGGCGGAAGCAGTCTGCTGGTGGTGCGGTCCTCGCGGACCGATGTGGAGATGGTGGGACTTGCGCTCGATCGCATTGGTCGGAGTTCGCTCTGTGGGGTGGTGCTGAACGGCTAGGCGGGGCTGGGCGCTGCTGTCATCGGTGACGAGCATTTGCCGGTACCCGCAGAAGTTCACGGGGGAGCTGCCACTTCGAGACGGCAGTCCGTAGCAGGGGACGTGGCAACTGAAGCAGGAGCGGCTGCTTGGTCGGAACAAGCCAACGCAGTAGCGTGAGCAGGTCGGCTTCCGCGAGAGCAGTGCAGCCAGCGGTCGGTCCCTGCGGTGGAGGCGCAACATGGAGAAAGATGCAACTGCCCGCGCCGGGTCGCACCGGGCCTCGATTGTAGCCAATGACCACCAAGTATTTGTAGTGGTCGGTGGACAGGCGGAGCTGTTCAGCCGAGCGCCAGGTTGGTGGTGAGGTCTGCTTGACGAGCTGGTTGTACAGCGGCGAGTCAACATCGTCGACGCAACGATCCAGTTCAGTCGCTTGGTGGTAGGCGAGGGTGACGCCCTCCGGCGCATGACCGTCGTAGCCCCACATTTCGGAGAGTGACATGAGTCCGGCGGGGGCGCGACCGTCTCCTTCTCGTTTCAGTGGGCCGGTGGTGGGCGGAGACGGGGCGGTTGGATCGGTTCGCCAGGCCAGGCCCGTCCGTCCCAGCCAGACGGGCAGCGGTGCTCCCACGGGCGACCAGCGAGAGGTCAGGCTCTGCCGCTCCCAGCGAGTCAACGTGCCGGTTTGGGCATCCCAGCCGTCGCTTATCACCACCAGGAGCTGCCCGCTTTGGCCGAGCGGGCTTGCGATCGCGGTAGGGGCGAGGACTAGAGTCGTCAGCGCCGAGATGAAAGCGCTCAGCCTAGTCACGCTGGAGAGCCCGTAGCGCCGCCCGAAGCAGCATTTCCACGGAGGCGTCGGGCTGCTGTTTGATCGCGAGGTCAGTCGCTCGCTCAGCGTCAGCCGGTCGGTATCCGAGATTCATCAGGGCTCCGGCGACATCGGCGAACACTCCAACCCGAGCCCCGGCTGCGACCCCCGAGGTTGCCCGAGTCGAGGCTTTGCTGCTGCCGTCGGGACGGGGAACTTTGTCGCGCAGTTCCAAGACCAAGCGCTCGGCGGTCTTTGGACCGATGCCTGGTACCTTGCGCAATCGGGCGACATCTTCATTGGCGACGGCAGTGAACAGACCGGCAGCATCGAGCCCGGAGAGCAGCCCAATGGCCAGGCGGGGACCGATCCCTGACACCGCAATGCACAGCTCGAACGCCTTGCGCTCCTCGCGGGTGGCAAAGCCAAAGAGCAGCATCGCATCTTCGCGAACGTGCAGATGGGTAAACAGCTCGGCCTTGTGGCCGATGGCCGGTAGTGCGGTGAGTGTGTTGAGGGAGACCGCGACTTGGTACCCTACGCCGCCGACGTCAAGGACGACGCCGTCGAGGGTCTTATCGGCGAGGATGCCACTGAGACGAGCTATCACGGGCCCGACTGTGCCAAATCGAGCCCGGGTCGTCAAAGAAGCTGGCTACAACCAGCGCTGCCAACCGTCGCTGGTGAGCTTCCAGTTGTCGACCTTTTGTTTGAGGCTGCTATCGCGTCCGCCAAACATCATGAACAGCCCTTGCGCGAAGGTCATGCTGGCGTCGATGCGCGCCGGGGGCGTCAGGGTCGTGCTGACCGTTGCCCACGACATAGTCTGGATGGAGTAGCGGTAGGTCTCGTCGAGCAGGTTGCCAGCTTGTCCGACGCCCCCAAAGATCACGATCTGCTGGTTCTGGGCATCGATCGCGGCCGAGAACGAGGTGCGGTAACTTGGGGCACCTCCATCCTGGGATGCCAGCACCCAGTTGAGGGGCATTGCGGCGGTGTCGAGCCGCCATACTTTCACGATGGACTGCGTGTTCTCCTCGCTGCCAACCAGATAGACGTCGGTTGCGGTCGCGAGCAGCTTAGGCGACTTGATCACCGGTGCGCCAGTAGCCATGGCGGCGGTGAGGTTGGTCATGCCAGGGGACAGCATGCGCCATAGATCAGTGCGCGGCGTCCCACCGGTTCCGTCGACC
>WBZP01001303.1_pt1 | contig 31235 bp, 28 predicted proteins | sample 5204301 | NCBI WGS metagenome assembly WBZP01 (sample SAMN12412401, study PRJNA552823) | activated sludge metagenome | isolation source: activated sludge from nitrification reactor of wastewater treatment plant... | place: USA: Pennsylvania | collected 2017 | reverse complement strand
AATCGTACAGATTGCTCAGGAGGAATCGGGACGTGTTGCGGATTTTCCGATAGGCCTCGATGAGATGATTCAGGATCTCCTGCGAGATGCGGAGATCCTCACGATAGTCTTGTGCGGCAACCCACAAACGAAGGATTTCGGCTCCTGACTGCTTGATGACGTCCTGCGGCGCCACGACATTCCCGGCCGACTTGGACATCTTCTTCCCTTGCCCGTCGACCACAAAGCCATGAGTCAAAACGGCTTTGTACGGCGCTCGATGATCCGTGGTCACGCCGGCCAGCAGGGCACTATGAAACCAGCCACGATGCTGGTCCGACCCTTCCAGGTACAAATCGGTGGGCCACCATTTCTTTGGCTTTGCCACAGCCGCGTAACTCACCCCAGACTCAAACCAGACATCAAGGATGTCCCGCTCTTTCTCGAACGTTGCCCCTCCGCATTGCGGACAGGCGGTTCCAACGGGCAAGAGCGCAGCGGCGGACTGTTCGAACCAGACATCCGCGCCCTTCGACTCCATGAGGGTCGCAATATGCTCAATCACAACCGGATCGGCCAACATATGCCGGCAGCCTTCACAAGTAAACCCCGGTATCGGAACACCCCACACGCGCTGGCGCGAGAGACACCAATCCGGCCGATTCTCGATCATGCCGAAAATCCGATCACGACCATAGCTTGGAATCCACCGGACCCGTTCGATCTCTGCCAGAGCCGCTTTCCGTAAGTCGTTCTTCTCCATCGACACAAACCACTGCTCGGTGGCACGGAAGATTACCGGGCTCTTACAACGCCAACAATGGGGATAGGAATGGCTCAACGAGCCATGGCCAAGCAGGCGCCCGTTCGCCTGAAGATAGTCCACAATTTTCGGATTGGCCTTGAACACATGCTGCCCGGCAAATTCCTTCACGATGTCGGTAAAACGGCCCCCGTTATCCACCGGCGCCACAATTTCAAGCTTTTCGCCCGGTGACGCGTTGGCATTATGATTGAGGACCAGAATGTAGTCTTCCATTCCATGACCAGGCGCGATGTGCACGCAGCCGGTGCCTTGGTCGAGTGTGACAAAATCACCAAGCAAAATAGGCGAGAGTCCGGTCGAGAGCGGGCGCTGAGTTTCCAGCCCCGCAAACCCCTCGCCCCCTTTCTTCACCCCAAGAACACGGTAGCCCTCAAACTTGCAGGCTTTGGCCGCGACCTCCAACAACTTCTCGGCAATGATCAAGATCTCATCACCGACCTGAGCAAACGCATAGTCGATGTCGCGATGCAGACAGACGGCTTGATTGGCTGGCAACGTCCAGGGTGTCGTGGTCCAGATAACTACGGAAACCAGTTTGGCTCCGTCGGGAAAGGTCACGCCAGGAAAGGTCTTCGCCAAGACCGCCGGTGAGGTCACCACGGGAAATTTGACATAGACCGATGGCGAAACATGGTCGTCATATTCGACTTCTGCTTCCGCCAATGCAGTTTGATCCTGCGTGCACCAGAGGACGGGTTTGAGTCCCTTGTAGACGCCCCCTTGCTCGACGAATTTCCCGAACTCCCGGATAATCGTCGCTTCATAACTCGGCGTCATCGTCAGATAGGGATGGTCCCACTCTCCAAGGACACCAAGCCGCTTAAACTCCTCCCTCTGAAGATCGACATACTTCTGCGCATAGGCGCGACAGAGTTTACGAATCGCCGACACATCCAAGTCTTTTTTCTTCTCGCCCAGTTCCTTCATGACTTGATGCTCGATCGGAAGGCCATGACAGTCCCATCCCGGCACATAGGGCGCCTGGAACCCCGCCATCGTTTTTGACTTCACGATGATGTCCTTCAACACTTTGTTCAAGGCATGTCCGATATGGATACGGCCATTGGCATAGGGCGGGCCATCATGCAGAACATATCGAGGCCGACCCTGCCCCATGGCCTGGATCTGGTCATAGAGCTTCTGCTGCTCCCACCAGGCCAGCATCTCGGGTTCCCGCTGCGGCAAATTGGCCTTCATCGGGAAGTCGGTTTTCGGAAGATTGAGCGTGGCTTTGTAATCCATGGACATACAGCGTCTTCGAAAAGAAAAGAGAATTGACGGGTGAATATACCTGAATGGGGGGCGAGGTACTAGTCCTTAGCCTTCATACGGGATCGTCAAACACCTCTCCCGGCAAGGCTACAGCAAGCGAGGATGCAAAGCGTACCCTTGCGATACGTTGAGCTCTTGAATGACGCGAGCAGAAATCGGGAAGCGTATGTCACAATCCCGTTAGCTGACGGCCATCATGCGATCCAGCGCGACCTTTGCCCAGTGTTTGTCGTCCTCGGGCACAACAATCCGGTTGACGACATGTCCTTCAGCCAAATTCTCCATGGCCCAGCAGAGATGGGCGGCATCAATGCGGAACATGGTCGCGCATTGACAAACCGTGGAGGAGAGAAAGAACACTTTCTTATCGGTGAGTTCATGCTTCAAGCGATTGACGAGATTCAATTCAGTACCCACCGCCCAGGTCGTCCCTGCCGGTGCAGCTGTCACGGTCCGAATAATGAACTCAGTCGATCCGATCAGATCGGCTTTGTTCACGACATCCTCATGACACTCCGGATGGACAATGACCTTGCCGTCAGGATACTGCTTACGAAAGTGATCCACGTGCACCGGTTGGAACATTTGATGCACGCTGCAATGCCCCTTCCAGAGGATCAACTTGGCCCGTTTGATGGCCTCTTTAGTATTTCCACCGTTGGGTTGATAGGGATCCCAGACAATCATCTGCTCACGAGGGATGCCCATCTTGTTTGCCGTATTCCGGCCCAAATGCTCATCGGGGAAGAAGAGGATCTTCTCCCGTCTTGCCCACGACCACTCGATGACCGCTTTGGCATTGGATGAGGTGCAGGTGATTCCGCCATGTTCCCCACAAAACGACTTGAGGACTGCCGCTGAATTCACATACACCGCCGGCATTACAGTCTCATCGGCGGGAACCACACGCCCTATCGCTTCCCAACATTGATCCACTTGCTCAATCGCAGCCATATCGGCCATGGAACAGCCCGCAGCCATATCGGGCAGAATCACTGTCTGCTGGGAACGGCTGAGGATGTCGGCTGTCTCCGCCATAAAGTGGACGCCACAAAAGACGATGTAGGGACGTTCAGAACGCTCTGCGGCGAGCTTGGCCAGCAACAGCGAGTCTCCACGAAAGTCGGCATGTTGAATGACTTCATCCCGCTGGTAGTTATGACCGAGTATCATCACACGGTCACCCAACAGTCGTTTGGCCGAGACTGTTCGGCGAAACAATTCGTCTGCTGAAAGCGATTGATAGTCGGTAATCGGCTTGGGTAGCGTCGCAGTTGCTGTCACAATACTCCTCCTACGTCAGGGCATGTTGATTCTACGATAGGCCCCTTCTACAATCAACGAATCCCACCTTGTGGAAAAGTCCCATCCCTCCGTCCCAAAAGGAGAAGCTCCCGCATGGGCCTAATAGCCGATTGACTTCGGTGATTTGGCGTACTACGATCACACATTCATAGCTAGGGGAGCCCTGAGGCTGAGAGTCCGTGCACGCGGACGACCCTCACAACCTGACCTGGGTAATACCAGCGTAGGGAAGCCGACAGCCGCGGTCGTTGTGAGCACTCAGCCGTACCTCCCCCAAGGGAGTACGGCTTTTTTATTGAGATGCCTCCTCAACGCTCCTCATCTTTAGAAAGGATGCGACCATGAGCGAATATACCGGCAACGGACAGAAGCCCACGACATTGACCACCGCACCGTTCCCCGCCTCACGCAAGGTCTACGTGGCCGGCACCCATCCCGGGGTGCATGTGCCCATGCGAGAGATCAGCCTGAGCCCGACCACATCCATGAACGGCCACGCTCCGACGCCGAATCAACCAGTCACTGTTTACGATACGTCAGGCCCCTATACCGACCCTTCCGTGACGATCGACGTCCGAGCAGGACTCGCGCCGCTCCGCCGCTCCTGGATCACAAGCCGGCAGGATGTTGAAGAGCTGGCCGAGGTCTCCTCGCACTACGGCCGCCTGCGCGCTGCCGACTCCAAGTTGGACAACCTGCGGTTCCAACATATCCGTAAGCCGCTCCGCGCCAAGGCCGGACGGAACGTCACCCAGATTCACTACGCACGCAACGGCATCGTGACGCCGGAGATGGAATTCATCGCGATTCGTGAAAACCAGTCGCGCGAAGTGGCCCGTGAACAGGCTGAACGCAACGGCAAAGGCGGCGGGGTGACCCAACACCCCGGCCAATCCTGGGGCGCCAGCATTCCCGCCGTCATTACCCCGGAGTTCGTCCGCGATGAAGTGGCACGTGGGCGCGCCATCATTCCCTCGAACATCAATCATCCGGAAAGCGAGCCGATGATCATCGGTCGAAACTTCCTGGTGAAGATCAACTCGAACATCGGCAACTCCGCCGTCGCCTCGTCCATCGAAGAAGAAGTTGAGAAAATGATCTGGTCGATCCGCTGGGGCGCTGATACCGTGATGGACCTCTCGACCGGGAAAAACATTCATGAAACGCGTGAATGGATCATTCGTAACGCGCCGGTCCCGATCGGCACGGTGCCGATCTATCAAGCGCTCGAAAAAGTAAACGGCAAGGCCGAAGACCTCACGTGGGAGATTTTCCGCGATACTTTAATCGAGCAGGCGGAACAGGGCGTCGACTATTTCACGATTCACGCTGGTGTGCGCCTGGCCTACGTCCCGATGACCGCCAAGCGGATGACCGGTATCGTGTCGCGCGGTGGCTCCATCCACGCCAAGTGGTGCCTCGCGCACCATCAAGAAAATTTCGCCTACACCCACTTCGAAGAGATCTGCGAGATCATGAAGGCTTACGACGTGTCGTTCAGCCTGGGCGACGGGTTGCGCCCAGGCTCCATCGCGGATGCCAATGACGAAGGCCAATTCGCCGAGCTGGAAACGCTCGGCGAACTGACCAAGATCGCCTGGAAGCATGACGTGCAGGTCATGATCGAAGGGCCCGGCCACGTGCCGATGCATATGATCCAGGTGAACATGGACAAACAGCTCAAGGAATGCCAAGAGGCGCCCTTCTATACGCTCGGGCCTCTGACGACCGACATCGCGCCAGGCTATGATCACATCACATCCGGCATCGGTGCTGCCATGATCGGCTGGTACGGCTGCGCGATGCTCTGTTACGTGACGCCGAAGGAACACCTCGGCCTCCCCGATCGCGACGATGTGAAAACAGGCGTGGTCACGTACAAAATCGCCGCTCATGCCGCCGACCTGGCCAAAGGCCACCCCGGCGCGCAGATCCGTGACAACGCGTTGTCGAAAGCGCGGTTCGAGTTTCGATGGGAAGACCAATTTCATCTCTCACTCGATCCGGATACCGCGAAAGACTTCCATGACGAGACCTTGCCTGACAACGCCGCCAAAGTTTCGCATTTTTGTTCCATGTGCGGCCCCCACTTCTGCTCGATGAAGATTACGCAAGACGTCCGTGATTACGCCGCACAGCTCAAGGTCGATGAACAGCAAGCGATTCAGATCGGGATGAAAGAGAAATCCGAAGAGTTCAAAAAAACCGGTTCCGAGATTTATCGGTAGGAGCATCCCATGACAAAGCCAAGACCAGCGCCGTTGCGCGAACGAGACATTACCCGTCAGATCGCACGGGAATACTATAAAGAATTCGATCAGCTGATCGAAAGCGACGTCATCATCGTCGGAGCAGGGCCGTCAGGCCTCATCTGCGCCCATGACCTTGCCAAGATGGGTTTCCGGACCCTGATCATCGAGCAGAGCCTCGCCCTTGGCGGCGGCTTCTGGCACGGCGGATATCTCATGAACAAAGCCACGATCTGCGAGCCGGCCAACGAGATCCTGGAAGAAATCGGCGTACCTTGCAAGAAGATCCGTGAATGCGAGGGCATGTATATGGTCGACCCTCCGCACGCGACGGGTGCACTCATCGCCTCCGCCTACAAGGCTGGGGCCAAGGTGCTGAACCTGACCCGCGTGGTTGATTTGATTCTGCGCCGAGACGGCATTCTTGAAGGTGTCGTCGTCAATAACACAACCGCCGAGATGGCAGGCCACGACGTTATCCATGTCGACCCCATCGCGCTTGAAAGCAAGATCGTCGTGGATGCCACCGGCCATGATGCCATTGTGGTTGAGCTTCTCCATAAGAGAAACCTGTATCAGAAACTTCCGGGAAACGGGGCCATGTGGGTTTCCCGCTCTGAAGAAGAAATCATGGATCGCACCGGAGAGGTCTATCCGAATTGCTTCGTTATTGGATTGGCCGTTGCAGCCGTTTATGGCACACCACGAATGGGGCCTGCCTTCGGCTCGATGTTGTTGTCAGGCAGGTATGGGGCAGGGTTGATTGCCAAAAAACTGAAGAACGAATAGGCTTGAGTCGTCAGCGATCGATAGGAGCGAACGACTGAAAGCCGTTCGCTAAATCCTTATGAATATCCAAGATTTTCTCGTTCAAGGTGAAGGACACGAAGAAGACAAACGTCACGCGTGGGAGCTGTTTCAGCAAGCCTTTGCGCGACAGATGAAGGGTGAACTCGAAGAAGCGGTCAACCTGTACAAACAATCGATCGCGACCCATCCAACCGCCGAGGCCTACACATTCCTGGGATGGACCTATAGCTTCATGGGACGACTCGATGATGCTATTGAGGAATGTCACAAAGCCATCGAGCAGGATCCCGACTTTGGCAATCCCTACAACGATATCGGCGCGTACCTGATTGAAAAGGGAGAATTCGACGAAGCGATTTCCTGGTTTCAAAAGGCGATGCAGGCTAAGCGCTATGAAAGCCCTGCCTATCCCCACCTCAATCTTGGTCGCGTCTACGAGCGAAAGGGGAGCTGGACGGAAGCCATCGATTCGTATAAGGCAGCGCTCACCCTGGATCCTAACTATGCACTCGCCAAGAAGGCACTTGGACGGTTGGTGAGCTCGTTGAATTAACGGGGTGTACTTGAGCTATTTTGGGCTCTCATCTTTCTCTGGATAAATACTGTTCCATGGACACCAGATCAATCCCATGAACCAAACAAACCCCAAGCCCATTCTTGTCGCCGTGACTGATCTCTTCTTCTACACCAAAGTCCGCGATGCATTGCGTCAACCGGACTATCAGCTTGAAAAAGTTCGCGTGCAGCAGGATATTATCGATAAAACCCTTGCGGTGAGCCCCAAAGCTATCATCCTCAACATGAACGACTTGGCCATTAATGCCTTTCACGCATTGGAGCAGCTCAAGGCGGATCCACGGCTGAAAGATATTCCGACCCTGGCCTTTGCCAATCACGAAGAGGTCGAAGCCTGGAATCGTGCGAGAGCGCTCGGTGTGACAACGGTCGTCTCCCGCAATGAATTTTCAGCCCGAACCAGAGAGTTGGTTGAAGAGGTCATCAATTCCTCGGTCATCAAGTCATAAGGTGGAGGACTTTCGACTGAAAGACCTTTAGTCGACCTCCTCACAGAAAGTGAACATGAAACACTCACGCCTTCACCAACAACATACCCAACTGGGCGCGACATTTGAGGAGATCACCGGTTGGGAGATGCCAGTGCACTATGGAGACGTAGCGGCAGAACATCGTGCTGTCCGCGAAGCCGTTGGAATAGCCGACCTCTCCCATCGCGGCAAGCTTCGGGTCACGGGTGAGGATCGCGTAAAGTGGTTGCAAAGCGTCATCAGCAACGACATCCTTCCCCTCCAAGCCGGACAAGGCCTCTATTCCAGCTTATTGACTCACAAAGGCAAGATGCTCACGTACTTCCGCCTGTACATGCACAGCGACACCGTTATAGTGGAAGACGTTGGCGAGATTGGTGAAGCCACATTCCAAGCACTCCGCAAATTCCTGCTCTATGGGACCAAGGCCAAGATGGAGAACTGCGCCGAGACGTGGGGGCTCTTGTTGGTCAGCGGCCCCAAAGCCACTCAGGTCATTCAATCCGCATTCGGCGTGGACGTCACAGACTTGAAGCCTGTCGATTTTGTCACGGCACAGATCGGAGGACATTCAGCGCTGGTGTTACGCACCGAAGAAACGGGCGAGGTTGATATCGAAGTTCTCCTTCCCGTTGAAAGCCTCCTCACCGCCTGGACGAGCGCGTTGCAAGCCGGTGCCAAATTTGGGATCAGAGCCATTGGAACCCTGGCTCGAGAGACCTTGCGCATGGAGGCCGGTCTCCCGAAAGCTGGGCCAGATTTGAACGAAGAGATCGTTCCGCCTGAAGCCAACCTTGAGGGAAAAGCGTTCAGTCTCAATAAAGGATGCTATCCAGGACAAGAAGTTGTCGCGCGCATGGATACCTATGGCAATGTGCGCCGCAAACTCGTCGGGCTTGTCTTGCAGGATTCCGTCATACCGCCCCATGGAGCCAAACTCTACAGCGGCGATCGTGAGGTGGGCTGGGTCAGCAGCGCCATCCATTCTCCTCAGTTCAACAAGCCCATCGCCTTTGGATTCCCGCTGCGAGACTTCAGTGCCGCAGGGACAGAACTCACTGTGGAATGCGATGGGAGCAAGCACGCGGCGACCATTCATGCTCTCCCCTTTTACACCAGACCGTAACGGTATACCCCCTCAACACTCCTAAACACCCAATGTCCATTGATGAACAAGAAGACAGCGCCCAAGTCACCCCCTACCAGGCTGCAGGTGGCCTTGAAGGCATTACCAAGCTGGTAGACGAGTTCTATATCAATATGGATACATTGCCGGAAGCCAAAGTCATCCGAGCCATGCACCCACCTGACCTCGCGGAATCACGCAAAAAATTAGCATACTTTCTCTGCGGCTGGCTGGGAGGTCCGAGGCTCTTTCAGCAACACTACGGCCCCATCAGTATCCCTGGAGCACATAAACGGTTCCCCATCGGATACGAAGAACGTGACGCCTGGCTCCTCTGCATGCAACGGGCCCTTGCCGTCCAACCCTATAGTAACGAATTGAAAGACTACCTCTTGGCTGCGCTCAGTATCCCCGCCGAACGAGTTCGGCAAGTGAACGCCGGAGAGATTTAGCTCTAGACCCTTCCTTCAGGTGCCTGAACGACCTCACGAATTCATCATCGCCTCGGCTCCATACACATTAAGAGACAGATCTGCATCCTTTCGAATACAGCGATACCACATCATGACACTCCCGGAAGTCTCCACTATCCTTCAAAATCAGGGCGATGAATAAAGAAATCCTCGTGGCACCCTCCTTGCTTTTCCAAACATAAGCCCAAGCCTGACCAAAATTCACGAGACAAGGGTCTTCATTCGGCTCATTGGCAACATGCACGCCATGAAGCCCAAAACGTGCCAGACCTACGAGAGGGGAATAGGCAGAAGAGAAACTGCGCGGTAAGGTTAGCCCAGATTCGTAAAGGATGAAATGACTTTCCCCTTCAATAATTCAAACGATCATCACCTCCTGACAGAGCCGATCTCCATCGGATGCGAAGCCTGGATCGATGTGGACCGGTTTTGCGCCACTGCAACTCCTACGCAGCAGGCCTCGAGAGCTTCGTCCAATAGCTCCCTCACGAAGTCCTTCACCCACATCCGCAGAAAATTCAGGAAAAGCTCTGACCAAGACATCGGCTAACTGCAACCGTCCCCCCTCCATCTCAGCACTTTCTCGCTGAAAACCTACGCTTGACGAAGCACAGTCTCCGACCACACACTCCATACAAAGCATTTGATGCCACCTACGTGTAACCGATTAATCTTATTGCCCTCTCTAGCGGTGTTGGTAGTCGTTGCCATGCTGGTTAGTTGTGCGACGACGAGAGTTGACATCTCACCATCCCCTCAAGCTCCAGTGTGTGATGGTACAGCTTCAGCACTCGTTTTCTGGGCGGCCCAGTGGCGCCAGAATCAGAAAGATGTGTCGAACCGGGAAGCTGCTGTCCAGACCGGCTTGGAAGAGTTTCTGCAAACGTCGGGTTGTTTCAAAAACTATGAGCTTCGCCGCGTAGCAGTTCTGACTCCTACCGGAGTTGCCTCAGAAGTCGGCTCGACGAATAGACTGTTCAACAAGGTAGTTGTCATTACAGTTCTGGAGCTTGGACCGGTGATCAAGCTACTCTCATCCCTGACGCTCATAGATGGTGGAACGGATGTCGTGCTCCAGGTCGATGAATATATCCCACCGGTCGAGATCCCAACCCGAACCTTCACTGTTCGCTGGCGGAACGATGGACCCGGAGTGATCAAAGGCGTGGCCTCTCTACCACAAGAATTGCGAGCCGCACTGATTACGGCTCTGCAACCGAATAGCCCCAGCAGTAATGCCGCACCCTGAGCTGAGTTGAGCAAAACAAGCGTTACTCTTTTCTAGGTAAGGTAAACGTGCCACCGACTTGATTTCTGGATCCACCAGCATCCATAGAGCGATTGGTCTAGACTCAGCCCACACCCTCAGCGTACGATGTAACCCAACATATTCCACAAGTTGACTGGAAGTTGCCCTGCACTTAAGGTCCGCCGCAATACCATGTTCTTGTTGTAAGTCTGACGGAGTCCCGATTCGATAGGAATATCTTGGGATTCTGAATTGTCTCCTATCTATGAAGAGATTGGGAATGGGATGGAGATCTCATGGACCGAATACACGACGACAACGCTTCGCAAACTCAGGCAGAGGGTGTAGCTGAACGCTCACCATTGAACTACGGAGGTTGTATGAAATTGCACAAGTTACTTCTCGATCACCTTCTGGCGGTGCTCTCTCTTTTGCTTATCCCTACCTTCACGTATGCGATGTCAGGAATGGACGCGCCGCATAGCGGACATGTGAAGGGAGACACCTCTCTCTCGGAAAGTATAGGCAAACCGATCAATTCATCAGAAGCCGAGATTGAGATCACCTACAGTGCGGATGGAAAAACCGCCATCTTCGCCTCCGGACGTAAAGGCAGCATCTCCTCACCAGGAGTGCCTTATAACTTCGACATCTGGATGTCCCACAATGTGAACAATACCTGGCAGGAGCCAATTCATTTGGGACCGGGCATTGATCCCACCGTGGGACCAAATATCAATACGTCTGCCTGGGAGCTGGAGCCGAGTCTCTCTAATGATGGCAACGTCATCTATTTCACAAGATACCAGCCTGGCAATCTCTCTACTGGGGACCTCTACGTGACCCAAAAGATCAATGGGGTCTGGCAACCAGCTAGGAATTGGAATGATGTCCCTGAACTCCCCCATATCAATACCCCAACAGGCGAAGAACATTGTCCGATCATTGCTTCTGACAGCCTGATCTATTTCAACTATCAGCAGCCTGGAGTCACCCAAGATAGCGACGTCTGGAAAGTCGAGAAGAAAAATGGGGCCTGGCAAAAACCGGAAAGTCTAGGCTCACGAATCAATTCGCCCTACCGTGACCATATGCACTGGACTGGCCTGTCAAAGGATGGCAAGAGCCTCCTTATTACCAGCACTCGCCCTGACATGGGATCGCGAGGAGGTCACGATATGTGGATTTCCTATCAGAATCCTAAAGGCGAATGGCAAGAACCGCTGAATCTTGGCGACACCATCAACACCCCCGGTGAAGATATGTGCTGGACCTTTACCCCAGACGGCAAGACCTTCACGGGTGGATCTGGCCCTCGTGACTCCTATAACCACGATATCATGTGGGTAAAGAAAGATGATGTTCCATTGCTGAAGAACTTTGAGCCGATCGGACCGCCTCCGAATCTGCTCACCAACAAATCCGGCAATTCAAAGTGACAGTGCCGCAAGGGCCAAAGGATCTGCTGTGCTGTATCGGTGTTACTGGTAATGCTGGGCTTGAGTGAGGAAGAGGCTGGTATAGAGACCATGCTGTGCCATTAATTCGTCGTGTGTCCCTTGCTCCACAATTTGCCCCTGATCCACGACGAAGATTCGATCCGCCATCTTGACCGTCGACAACCGATGGCTAATGAAGATCGCCGTCCGCCCCTGAGCAAGTTCATGAAACCGTTCAAACAGTTCTGCTTCCGCCTTGGCATCCATCGCGCTGGTGGGTTCATCGAGAATAAGAATTTGCGAGTCTCGGAGAATCGACCTGGCGAGAGCGACTTTCTGCCACTCGCCGATACTCAGTTCATGCCCACCATCGAAGAGTTTGCCGAGTAATGACTCATACCCGTTCGGTAGTCGTTCTATAGCCTCGTGGATTCCAGCCTGTTTTGCTGCCTGGACGATGGCGAATGGGTCAACACCGGAAGCCCTCACGCCCAGCGCGATATTGTCTTTTGCGGACAACTGAAACTTCACAAAGTCTTGGAAAACTCCACTGACCGTACCTCGCACATCAGCGATAGGGTAATCACGAAGATCCGTCCCGTCGATCGTGATACGCCCGCCCGACGGATCGTACAAACGGCACAAGAGCTTCACCAATGTCGTCTTGCCCGCACCGTTCGCCCCGACAAATGCGACATGCTCCCCAGGTTTGATTGAAAAGGTGAAGTCCCGAATCGCCACGCGTTCCTCATGTGGATATTGGAACGACACATGCTCAAAGACCAGCCCCTCGACAATTGGGCGAGGAAACGCTTTGGGAGCTGCTGAAGATCTCAATCGAGATTGTAGGCCTAAGAACTCATCCAACGTGGCAAGAAAGAGATTGCTCTCATAGAGACTGGACACACTCTGACCAAGGCCTTCCAAATATCCTGAAGCGCGTTGCACGGCTTGAAGACAGATGACAAGGTCACCTATAGTCAGAAGTCCGTCAATGGTCCTCACGACTAACAAACTGCAGACCCCGAAGACCCCGGCAATACCAATAATCTGTGCAACAAACCCGGAAAACACCCATCGTCGCTCTAATGCGATTCGTTCTCGACGCAATATCAGACGCGCGTCGGCAAACCACTGCCGCAGCCGGTTACCAAGATCAAATAGCCTGACCTCCTTCGCCGCACCAGCTTGGGTCAGCAGCATATGAGCGTACCAGGCCTTTCGGTCAAGTGGTGCCCGCTCCCGTTCCCACGCATAGAGCTGATTGGACTGTTTCAACTTGACGATGAAGTATGGAATAGCCGTTAGGACTAAAATTGGAATCACCCCCCAATGCATCCACCAGAGGAGGGCTGCCATCGTAAGCAAGGAAATGGCGTTTTGCCCCATCTGGAGCAGCGCATTCAGAATGGCGGTTGGTCGATAGGGTGCTTCCTGCTGTGCCAGATGCAAAGTATCTTGATAGCGTGCATTCTCATAGTACTCAAGGTCGACCTCAACTGACTTTTCTTGAAGGACCGAGTACATATGATCAGTCACGACCTCGGATTGTATTTTTGAAACCAACCCTGCCACAGCGCTGAGAATGGCGCTGACCGCAGCCACACCGGCTACACCGGCAAGAATCGCAAGAATATGAGTCAACGACTCGTCATCCCAGGGTGACTTTAGTCCTTCAGTTACGGCATCAATTAAAAGCTTCGTCAAGTACAACGCCCCGAGTGGAAGGAGCCCCTGAATAACGCGGACCACAATACTTGCACTGCCCAGACTTGGACTGCTCTGCCATACGAACGATAAGGCTCGTCGGACCGTGTGCAAGAAAGACCCTACGCGATTCAGTATCGTGTTCATGATCGGCAATAGCACCCTAACAGTTCGCTTTGGGGCTCCATCGATTGCGAGCTTGAATGTTGACACCCAGAGCCGCAGACTGTTGTCCTGAGTCAGGAGGATAGGAAAAGGTGACAGTGAAGTCTCGCCAGAGCGTCCCGGGCTCATGAAATGTCTGTGACTCAAGTGTCAGCCAGGCATGACCTTCCAGGCCAGACAGGTCCTTTCTAACACCACAATGAAACCGTACCGGATATCCCCGACGTCGGGCCAGCCGATATAGTGCCAATGATCGGGGGAAGCAATTCCCCTTCTGATTATATGGGAACAGCCGCAGCCACCGATCGACGTAATATGTCAGCTTCCTGATCTCAACCTCGTCAGGGGTTCCCATTGCCGACCCAGAACTTAATGTAGCAAGCACGACCGGTAGACTTGTCAGACGCAAAAGAAGCCGAACCCATAGAATAAGTAGGCCGATCAGAAGCACATTCCAATATTTGTGCAGCTGTCCCATTGTGATCATCTTCAGTGTAGCAGAGCCTTGTCCCACATGATGAATACCAGCTAGAATCCGCTAAGAAATCGTCATTGAGTTAGGAAATTACGGCTACCAGAAGAAGTGGCCACAGCGGTCTCTGTTTCGAAGACCTAAGCACTGTGTGGCACCCACCGATTAATGGCCCCTCGGATTCCAGGAGAAAGGAACCGTTTCAGCGTTCGATGCACCGGTTGAATGAGACGAGCAAAACGAAACAAAGAGTTGCGCCAGCGAAACCATATGGGAGGAGTCACGGTCACAGGGCTCTGGAGGCGACAAAGCTGAAGTCCAAAGCGCCAGCGCGCCCACCACGAATCTTTTAGTGAAAAATAGAGCGCAGCCGACTGTTCCTCCCAAACTCCTTCCCGACCATCTTCCAGTAAGGTGGCCGGCATGCGATGCGACAGAACCTCTATCTCTACCTCACTCTCAAGCCGCGCCAAAACTTCAGCAGGTAGAGGGGCATCTAGGAGTCGATGGGCAATCGACAGGCCCATCATGACCAGTCGCTGGCAACCCCATGCCGATGAACTGGACAGGATAGCGGTCCAGTCCAGGTTCGGATGGGAGCGAAGAAGCTCCGCTACATCACAAACCCATTTCAGCTGTTCCCATGCATGCTTCGACCCATGCACGCACAGTACGATGAGTAAATCTTCCGGCGCCAATCCAGGAACCGTCCGGTTCTCAAAGGTTACCGAAACTCGTCGTGCCCAGAACTCTGGACGATCTAATCGGAAGGCAAAGTGTTGATGGGCCATCACCCACTGGAGGTCGACACGACAAAGGCTTCGCCTTTTGACGAACACCTGGTGTGGGCCATCATCATGTTCGTCGCTCTGCGCATCAACGACGTCTCTAGGCTCATAACCAAATGTCGTAAGAACCGCCTGCGCCTCTCCAACGGATGATTCGGGGACAAGCAAGTCAAGATCAGTAAAGTCACGAAGACCCAAATCACCATACGCCACCGTCGCGAGAGTGGCGCCTTTAATAGGAATAATGGGAACCCCCCGTAGGGCAAACTCGTCGCACAACTTGATCAGTTCCTGCGCCAATGATCGATTCAGCAGGCACCCGACTTGTACCTTCTGTCGCAATCGGATTAGTGCCTCGGCAGGTACCAGGTCGGGCGCGACTTTAGAGAGGCTTGCGTATATTAATGGCTCCACGCCATGGTATTCCGCCATTTGGAGAAAGCTCGCCCAGTCCAATGGTTTCTGAAGTTTCTGACGGATTCTTGCCACGAGACCTTGAGTGATCCCTGTGCGGGCACACCAGACAAGCAGTTCCGCTTCCGATCCCAAGGGAATCTTCCGCGTACAGGAATAGTCGCTCATCGCGTTCCCCCCTCAAGGAGTGGTGTGATGAGTTGGGGAAGCTCTAGGATGTCTCGGCCAAAGTGCAAACGATAAGAATCCACCTGCTGAACAAGTTTCGCTAAGACCTGAAATTCTCGTCTTGCAATCTCTGAGTCATAAACCAATAGGGCTTGAGGAAGGAGCATTTCTAACGCACGACTCTTGGGAAGCAATTCGAGATGGCTGTGAGGAGCATCAATGACATGAGGGAACAGCACGAGCGCCGGCGGGCAACACTCGCCGATCGACGTGGGATAGACGTCCTCTGCATGAAAGGCTCGCTTCGGAAAGCGAGGCGGAAGCACCTGAGCAGGGGCAGTGCGCAGTTCAGGGAAAAACTCCACGGTTTGTTCGGTCACATTGATCTTAATCGGGAAAGGAAGTAGATCGACGTGAGTTCCGACATCTCGAAGGAGAGGATGATCATCAGAGAGATAGCGATACCCTGACCGAAGCAATGAAATGAATGAGGTTGTCTTCCCACGCCCACTATTGCCAGGAATCAATACGCCTCTGCCGTTCTTCTCCAGAGCCGTAGCGTGAATAGTATAGAGCCCTCGGCGTCGCAAGAGTTCAATCAAAGCTATGTGGAATAAATATTCGATCAAACTTTCGGGCATCATCTGAGGCTTGATCAGATAACCATCGGCTCTCCCCTGCACACTATCGACCACCAACACCCCGACATTGAAAAAGTCGGCGATCAACCGCTCGTCATCAAGAATCACCTCATAAGGCAAATCGGTCTCCGGGCAATCAACACCCGCTATACCTATTTTGACAGCCAGTTGGCGCGCCGAAGATGAGATAGTCACTGGAACATCAGCCCGATGTTCAACGGCATGGAAATACAAGGTGAGCGGAATGGACGGACAAAGGACCTCTTGCCGGAAATGCTTCAGAAATTCATTCACTGGGGCGGCAAGCAAGGGAGACGCTGTGACATACCGTATCTGCCTTCCATGCAGCGAGAAAAGATACTCAGTTCGAGACTGTTCGGCCGTTACTATAGGCATATTCTCCCCACATCATTCCAGGTTACAGCTCTTCGTGAGGCAGCTATAAGGGTGAGCTGGCTGATCCGTGGAATCAGCCAGCCCGTTGGACAATCTGGTGACCGTCTCCCCTATACCCTCTACCAATGCCTATGACCGAACTGATTATAATGTTGATACAGACGCCCACCGCCCATGCCATGCCCTCCATCACCAACGCTAGGACTACCAGAACCGGATCGCTGAGCGGTGATGTCCCGCAAGAGCTCGTGCACGGTAAGCACTGGCTGCACATACATCTCTTTCGTCATGTCGCTTCACCTCCCTTCCTCTTAGCCAACTGGCTGGCCGTAGAATTGGCCAGCCAATTCACTTAACGAGTCACGTCCTGAAATGTTGACTTCCCTGGCACGCCATCGTAACCGCTGTTACCCCAACCATTATTGCCATGTCCAGACCGCTTGGCGGTGATGTCCCGCAAGAGTTCGTGCTTGGCAACTGCTGGCTGCACATACATCTCTTTCATCACGTTGTTTCACCTCCTTTCTTGTTGAAGTAGCCCCTCCTGGGTCAACTGATTGACCAGGGTGACGAGATCGTCGAGGGCTCGCTCGGGAGCGACATCAAAACGATCACAGAGGACCGTATGAATGTCGCTAATCGTCTGCGCACCGGTACAGAGCTCCCAAATCAGGCTCCCTAACTGGTTGAGGGTATAATATCGGCCGGTACTGAGATCCAAAAGCACTGTCTCTCCGTCCATATTCGTGGCCTGCACATCCGGGTTTGCTCTGAGCACCACCTGGTGCAGCAGAACAGAGTCACAGTGGGAGACCACGGTATGAGCTGAATGGGCCTGCGATGTGCCTGACATAGCTGTTTCCTCCATCAACAATGCCACAGTTTGTTTGCTAGCCTCATCCACAAGCACTTTGATATGTGTAGCACCTAAAGGCTTCCGCGATAGCTATGCTTTCGAGGGAGAGAGTTTGGAAGAAAGTAGGGTCAGCAGGCTTCAATTCCCCCTAGGTTCAGGACTCATTCTTTGAGATAGAAGATACAGGCGGCAGCGAGGCAGATGGCGGAGAAGCAGGTGTGCGCATGGCGATGCGGCGCCAGTCCTTGATACGACCAAACATGCTCTCGCCTTTCTGGCGCTGTTTGTACAGGGTCTTGCGGTAGCGTGGCTTTTTCTTACGGTTCTTGCGTGGCGGAATGCAGGGCGTCCTATCCTTTTGTGGTAAGGCTGTGCGGAACCACTCGGCGTTGTAGTCACGGTCCGCAATCAGGGCGGTCGCTGAGGGAAGGAAGACCGCAGATGCTTGGCGTTGGTGAAATCGCTCATCTGCCCTTCCGAGAGCAGTAAGAGGGGGCTCGCGTCACGCCAGACCACCGGGCGTCCTCGCACGCGGACAGCGGCGCAGGAAGGACTGGTCTTTCGCTCGATCAACGGGAAGAATCCGACGCAGTACGGTTTTGATTTCAGAGTATGGACGCGCCAGATTGTGCGCGACTTGATCGCCCAGCGGTTCGGCGTATGCCTCAGCCTGGCGTCAATCGGTGCGCTGTTGGCTCGCCAGAGGCTCACGCCGCAGAAGCCGTTACAGCGAACCTACCAGCGCGATCCCGCCGCCATCGCGCGGTGGCAACGGACAACGTATCCCGAGATTGTCCGTCAGACCAAACGTGAGCAGACCGAGATCTATTTCTGGGACAAGTCAGGGTTTCGGTCCAATACCGTCCACGGCGTCACCTGGGGGGCCAAGGACCAGACCCCAGTCGTCAAGATCCCTGGGCAGCGTCAGCGATCACGACCAAAGGGGCCTTCTGGTTCGTCACCTATCCAGGCTGGTTGACGGAGGAGCGGTTTGGGGCCCTCTTAGGCTGGATGCTGCGGGGCCGTCGCAAGCCTCTGCATCTGATCCTGGATGGCTTGCTGGCGCACAAGATGAAAGCTGTCACGCAGTATATTGCCTCACTCAAGGGTGAGCTGACGCTGCATGTACTGCCCGACTAGACCCCAAACCTGAACCCGGATGAGCTGGTGTGAAGTTATGCCAAACGGACGAGGACGGCCCGGCGTCCACTTCGGAAGGGCGAGACGCTCGAAGCCCAGGTGATGCAGCAGACGACGGAGATCGCTCGTCGTCAGGCTCTGGTACGATCCCTCGTCAAACACTCAAATGTCGCCTCTATTACTGACCTGTGAGTAAGCAGACGAGGGAGGGAAAGACCGTCAAATTACTGGCTATCCACTGCATCAACGTTCCACCGACATGGACTGAAATCAATATCGAGTGGCATTCAGATCTTAAACCAAGTAGCCGACACCAGGGACACCTCGGCAGACGCTTTTGTACGAGCCCCTCAGATAAGGATTTGAGCGCCAACCTAGCGCTCTGGATTCCTTGCCATCGCGACTGCTGAGGCAAACTTGAGCAGACTGGCCCGCTCCTCGTCATCCAATGCCAACAGCAAATGTGCTTCTTCACCATGCATCAGGCGAAGGCTTAGGAACGGTTCTTCCCGACGTTTTTCTCTGTTGTCCCACATCGCATCAATCAGCTGCACCTTGTCCAACTGACCGACTGAGACTACATCATATCGGAAGTAAGAGTCCCCGATCACGACATCAAATACCACATGACCCGCCGTCAGTAGTACCAGATTGAACCGCCCTTGGTCTTCATACCCTTCCGGTAGAAATTTATTAACGTGGCAGAGCGCGACCTTGCGATCGCTCAACATGTGACGAAATTTTTCTTTCAATTCGGCATAATCAATCTGTAAGGCCTTCTCATCCGGCCCCGTTGCTGCTACGGCCGCCGCTTCCGCTCTCGAAAAAATATCACCGGCGGACATCAATCCTGACATGGTGTTCCTTTCTATTTCGCCCAAGAAAACATATCAAATGCCCTGGAATCCCGTACCGTACCCGCCACCAAGTCTGGATTGCAAGGGGCAAAGTTCAGATCTCGGCATGTGCTATTTCGCCACAATTCGGTGGGACACTCGCTCCTTACCTGTTTCATCCACCATGCTTACGTGGAAATCATACTTCGTGGCCCTGACCAGACCAAAATTATGATACCCGGTCTCATAGAATAATTCCGTGGGATGAAGCCCCATTTGAGTTGGAGCGAATCTCCCCGGCGGTGCAGAGAGGGGACCTGCGATGTATTCATGAAAGTCGATGATCCCGTCCTGGTTGGGGTCATAGGCATTGGCTTGCACCCAGTGTACATCTCCTGAGAGAAAGACCACGTTTTTGATCGTCTGACTGAGAATGGTGTCAATAATGACCTGTCGCTCTCGCTCAAATCCGGTACCATCCGGCCCACCTGCCCACCCATCGTTTCCAGGAACTGAACGATCACCGCTCTTTGGAATCGAGAGAGGAACGGGCGTCGCAATGACTTTCCATGTCGCAGTTGAAGCCTGAAGGCCATCGAGCAACCATGCCAATTGCGTTGCACCAAGCATGGTCTTGGAGACACCATCTTGATCTGCATTGCGACTCCGATACTGCCGAACATCCAAGATAAACAGTTCAAGGTCGGCACCGTACCGAATCGTCCGATAGAGACGATGTGGGTCCTCAAGGGGAGACACAATCGGCCAATATTCCCGTAACGCTTGCCGACCAGCAGGCATCTGCTCGTCATACGGACCGGCAAAATTGTTTCGGACCTCGTGATCGTCCCAGACTACATAGACCGGTGTTCCAATTAAAAACCGTCGTAACGCATCAGCGCTCCGTTGGTAGCGATGGCGTGATCGATAGGCATCCAAGGTCGTGGCCTTGAAGTCGGCACCCGGTTCATTCGGAGGCGAGGGACAGGGATGATCTCCATAAATAGAATCACCAAGGAAGAGAAAGAAGTCTGGCTGGTATCGAGGAATCACGTCAAAAATCGGATACCCATCCACGCCTCGGCGACATCGTCCCCCGCTACCAAGATCTCCGCTCCAGGCAAAACTCACGGCCGCAGAGGCTGTCACATCCGGCAGTGTGACGAATTCACCCGTCGCGGCGGGTTTCCCAAGAAACTGCGATGGTGATGATTCTGCAGGACCGACCACAACATGGTACCGATAGCGAGTCGAGGGAGTCAGACCTTCAAGAGGGATGGCCAACGTATAATCCGTCTCTGCACCTGTCTTGAGGAGCACCGTCTTCGATATCGGGGCTACAACCGTCGCCGATGTTGAAACCTGCTTCCATAACGATACCGATGCCCATTCCACTCGCACTACAGCGGCCCCATCGGTGCGTAACCATAACAAAGCTCTCTGCGAGCTCACATCGCCGATTGCAACGCCCTGGGGCAGGAGTCCTGAGGCTAACCCAGGGTTCTCTGCTGATAAATCTTGAGAGCCAATGTTTTGACCAGGCCATGCGGGGCAACCACTCAAAACAGGGCAAACTGTGAAGAGTCCGACGAACAGAAACAATCTACGCATCAGAAATCCTCTTGGTTAAGCATTCCAGAAGATCTTGCAACGAACCCGGCATTGGGCTTGAAATTCAGCAGGACTGACCGGCATACTAACTAAACTTAAAGAGGTTTAGGTGCACGATACTCACTGTTGCGTAACAAACTGCCTTGCAAATCCCTACGCGCCAGCTGGCACGCACTCCGTGTGCAAAGACCATTTCCTCAGTTTTCTCACATGGCGACGCCGTCGTGGACCGCAAATGTTCTCGACTTATGCCGGTATGTCCATGGTAGAACGTGATACCATCACCGCCGAATGGATGAAAACCATACGGATCGATGAAGTCCCCACCCCTGCGCCGAAGCTATAGCGACGGACCCTGCACAGAGCACAGAAAACTGCCAGACTGAACACACCTCACCCCATCACCGGCGATCCATGGTGGTGAATCATGAGCCACTCATCACCGATGAGTTCATAAAGGTTGGTGGCAAGAATTTTGGCCTGTTGTGGCTCCTCTGCTTGTTGAGTCACAAGATTTTCCACACAGATGACCCAGGCCATATCGCCTGCTACCTGAACCATGATATCGGCCAGCTCGAACTTCATTGAGAACGTGTTGTTAAAGATCAGCACCCACGAGTCGCGAACGGCAGGCCATCCGGAGCGGATGGTCCAACCTGGATGAATACAGGTGACATACTCTTGATGCGTCCAAATCTCGTCCATCTTGACGATGTCGAGACTTTCAAAGGCCTCGTAGAATCTCTGATTGGCTTTCGTAACGGCTTCGATGCGCTGTTTCAACACACGGCACCCCTTAGTCAGAGAAGCCGTATCATACTGCAAGAGAATCCGGCGCTGCGAGAATATTTCGCAACGACATCTTAGGAGGGGTACTCCTACGCTGAGTCCAGCCTCCGGCAAAATATGCGACCACCAGGCAACTTATCCTGCGGGAAAGATGAAGAGCAAAGAGGCGAGTCGCGGAATCGGAACAATCACGATCCCACGTAGTGTTCCTAACTCGTCAGCAGCAGCAAAGCCACGTTTACTCAACAGACGATTATGGCCCCACACTCCTGGTGCGGCATGTCCGGAACGGTCCCGAAGAAGTGAGATTGAGCCAGATCACTTCATGTACTGGCACAATTCCCATCTTTACCCACCTTCCGCAAGAGCAGCGGCTTCCTCAAGGGCGGTGTCGTCGAACCTTCCTCGGCGGAGCAAGAAGTTTTGACGCAGTTAGGGAATCTCGGAAGACTTTTAAAGAGATCGTCGAGGGTGACTAACACTCCTCCAACGATTCGGCGAAGTTCCCGTTCCGAATAGTGCAACGGAACCAGGCGCCGCCGTTGCCAGCCTCGAAGCGAGAAGGTCCTCCCTGGCTGCAGATAGGGCTTCTCACAGACCATCACAAACTCCCGCCCCTGGTCGTCTTCAAGAATAAACCCTTTGACGTTCATACATACTCCTTTATGTTCATCAGAGACACCACCCCTCACGGCCTCCTAGTGGACGGCATCTCCTTGATCATCCGACAGACCCAATGGAAACCACACCGTATTCTGCTCGGTTCCTGACAATGACTGAGTTCACAACATTGCCACAGTTCACACGGCGCCAAGATTTCTCATAGGCACAAACCTGTCCCCCACTCTCTCCTCAGGCCATTCCAACATCATCCACCCGTCACATCGATTATCGACCATCTCACACCATGTTATCGTTGAATGATCGCTCTTCCGATATTCCCTCTCTGCCGGGAAAGAGCCGAATCACAGTGGGAATCAGTTCGTCGTACAAGACATCTTTATTCAGAACCACATCGGCCTTTGAATAACTATCAACCTTATAGGCTTCGTCCATGTGAAAGAGGGACATTAAGATGACCATCGGACAGTGACCATCCTCCTTGATACGGGCCGTCGCTTCATAGCCGTTCATGCATGGGAGGGCTACGTCCATAAGCACGAGGTCAGGGCGAAGCACTCTGCATTGCTCGAGCGCGTCGACTCCCGAGCTGGCCTTCCCGACAATGGCAAAATCGGAGAGCGTACCCAGCCACTTTTCCAAACGAACAAGACACTCCGGGTTGCCGTCGACCAGAACCGTCCGAATGGGTGAATTGTGTCTCATTGACATCTTCAGAAAACCACGCGCCCCGTACCATCACATTTGATACGTAGAGCATCACAGATGAGGTACGATTGGCCTATCAGGAAAACCCTGATGAGGGCGCGCGGAGTGCCTGAAGCCCCACGATGAGGTTACTGAAAGGCGCCAGAAAGAGAGAGGAAGAAAAACACTTAGGAGTCGACGTGAACCAACCCCACACGAATCGCCAGGCGAACGAGTCCCGGCACATCGTGAATTTCGAGCCGTTCCATCAGCTGCGCTCGGTGGGTTTCCACGGTCTTTACACTGAGGTTCAGACGTTGGGCGATGTCTTTCGTCGTACAGCCTTCGGCGATCAGCTGCAAGATCTCGCGCTGACGCCCGCTCAGTCTGGCTAAGGGACTGGACGGCTCTCCAGACTTATTTCGGTAGGCCTCCACGGCGTACTTGGCGACGGCGGGGGTCAAGTAGGTTTCACCACGCCCCACGGTTCTGATCGCCAATTCTAATTCTGCCAGATCAGCCCCTTTCAACAAGTACCCCGACGCTCCGACCTGCAGCGCCTGTCGGAGGTATTCTTCATTGGCATACATCGACAATAAGATTACACGTGTGTTCGACGATTCTTTCATGATCCGAGACGTCGCATCGAGTCCGTTTAATCCCGGCATGGCGATATCCATCAGGACCAAGTCCGGAGCATCCGCTTGAACAGCCTTCACGGCTTCCCACCCATCCCCGACGTCGGCCACGACATCAATTCCAGTGATTTTCTGTAGGAGCGCCCGCATCCCAGCCCTCACCAACGCATGATCCTCGACAATCATCACGCGGAGATCACTCATGACTCATGCACCTCCTTCAACGACCCGCCCATCATCTGAGGGTCGTTCACAAGTGGGAAGCGCAGCTCGAGACTTGTCCCTCGGCCCAGCTCTGACCGAATCGACAAGCGGCCTCCAGCGAGACGTACACGCTCTTCCATCCCAAACAGCCCCATACTCTCACCATCCCGTGCGCGTTGCCGCGCAGCAGTCACATCAAACCCGACACCGTCGTCATGGATGATCAGGATAAGCTCCTGCGTCAGTCGACGCAACGTCAACTCGATGGTCTTCGCACTCGCGTACTTCGCAATGTTGGTGAGGGCCTCTTGCACCACGCGAAAGCAGGCCACCTCGATCATGGTTGGAGTCCGTCCACCGACCCCATCTATCGTGAGATCAAGTATCCAACCGTTTCGCTGCGCCTGGCGGTTTGTGTACCATCGAAGCGCCGGGACCAACCCCAGGTCGTCGAGAATGGACGGCCGCAGATCCAAGGCCAGTGTCCGTACCTGAGTCAAGAGACGATCCACCAGCCCCAAGCTATCCGTGAGCGCCCCTCCAGGCAATTGACCGGATGCACCATGCTGAAGCGCTTGCAAATCGATCTTGAGCGCCGTGAGTAACTGCCCAATCTCATCATGTAAGTCCCGAGCAAGCCGACTTCGTTCGTCCTCTTGCACTTGCATCAGACGACCAGAAAGATCTCGAAGAGAGCGGTTCGCCTGACTGAGTTCGGTCGTTCGTTCTTGGACCTTTTTTTCCAACTCACCAAGCGCCTGGTGCAACAGGACCTGTGCCCGCTTTCGCTCGCTGATATCTCGAATAATTTTTGACACCCCTAGAATCCGGCCGGACAGGTCCTTGAGCGGTGACATGGTAATTGAGACATCGATGCGCCGCCCATCCTTACTGATTCTGACCGTGTCATAGTTCTGAACGCTCTCTTCTCCCCGTAGCACGGGATACACCCAGGATCCATCTGCCTGATCGCTCGATGGGAGAATCGGAGTAATGGAATGCCCAATCATCTCATCCACGCTGTACCCAAACATCCGTTCAGCTCCGGTGTTCCACGACAGCACAATTCCATCCAGCCTCAGACTTATGATGGCATCGTCGCTGCCGTCGACGATAGCCCCAAGGCGTCTCGTGGCGTCATCCAGTCTAGAACTCCTCACCCGGACAACGAGACTGGCCATGATCCAGACGAACGCGGTACAGGCAACTCGGTTCCAGATCGCGATCTCAGGTTCGATCGTCCCAGGCCTCGACAGGACAAACCCAATCGGGAGGAGAACCGTCGCAATGCCTGCAACCGCATAGGGAGCCTTCACCCGTTCAACCCACAGAGTCAACAAGACAGCGAACACATACCCCACCCAAACCGCGGCGCCCAACGGCGTAAGCGCATCGGAGACAATGGTCGCGACGAGTACGACCACAATCAGGAGTTTAGCCAGATAACTATGCATCACAATTCTTGGGAAGCCACCTCAGAATCCTATGTCCCCCCAGCGAGAGAACGACGGACCAGTGGTACTGGAGGGAATGAACGACGCATGATACTACAAGCAGCGATCAGGAACACACCTGAGACGGCGCCGATGAGCAGGGAAAGCGCCTAGCTCTTAAGCTCAGCTGTTTGGCGATTGACGCCTCAGACACCGGCGAGGATGAGACAGATACCGATAATTTCAATCAAACCAACGGCTTCCCCTAAAATCAGGGAGGACAACCAAATCGCTGCACCGGGGTCAGATTCCTAGCACCGAGGCTCGTGACGGACCGAATATCACGAAGGACCAAAGCTTCAACTGCGGAAAACGACGTGAGCGCCACCGTTTGCGCGACAATCGATCCACCCCAGAGAGCCGCTGCAAGAATGACTGATCCATAGGCCACAGAGGTGGACCGCTGAGACATGGCCACTGGGATACCGTCGTTTCCCCATTGCCTTCATGCAGTATTCTACCGATCGGTCATTGACTTGACGACGTTGACGTTTGTCACTAGCCTACGTCTAAAGAACATGGCCGACCAACAGGGAGGGTGTTCATGATCTGGAAACCAAGTCGACAGGGGTGGGGTGCACTGCTTATCAGTACGTCGCTGCTCCTCACGGGCTGTACCACAGCGCTTGTCCGAGATGACGTCAGATATCCGAAAACTCAAGCCCATTGCTCGGGCTCTCAAGGAGTCGATGACTCCTCCATTGCCGTCCTGCCGGTCCCGGTGGTTGCGTTCGTCGTGCCTCATGTCAACCTCCATGACATTAAGGCCGACGACTATCTGAAGCGATGTGGCGATTCAACCAAGTTGATCAACCGGAAGGTCGAGGTGAACCGTACGGCCTGTATCCCGGCTGGATTGACCCGCATCATCACTCTCGGCATCTGGCAATGGTGCCCCGCCAGCATTGCGTGGGAAGCGGATGTGAAACCCTAACGCGTCGCGTCACACTCTCCCTTCCAAGCTGTTGACGAACCCTGTGCCAGGGTTCGTCAAAGAGGGTACGCCCGAATCGTTCTATTCAGACCACACAACAGACCTGCCCTGAGCACACCCCCCAGCCATGGGGTAGAACACAACAAGAGCACTCGGAAGGGGAAATCGAGACCAGTCGAGCACTGGGGTATCTGATTTTGGTACCATAGCTCCATGACCGACACGATGAATCGCCAGAATTGGATCAGATCACTCGTCCTTGTTCTGTTTATCGCCCTCCTAGGCATCGGCTTGGCGGCTTGGAAATACGAATCTCTACAAAGTGAGCATGCCGCCTCGGCGAGTCAGCCGGAGCCAAGCGAATCGATTACGGTCACGGTCGCACGAACCATCGATCACCGGCCGAACACCACATCGATCGGAACCGTCCTCGCGCTCCGGTCAATTTCGCTGAAGAACGAACTGGCCGGCACGGTTCGCGAAGTCCGCCTCAGACCAGGACAGCTCGTTGAAGCCGGAGCCTTGTTGGTCGCACTCGATGTCTCGGTCGAAGAAGCAGACCTACGCGCACAAGAAGCTCAGGTGGCACTCGCAAAAACGATTCTCAATCGTCGGCAACATCTGAGTCAGGAGCTTGCCACTACGCAGGAAGAAGTGGACCGGGCACGGGCCGATTTAGATGTGGCCCAAGCCCAGATCGCCAGGACCAACGCCGTCATTGCTAAAAAGACAATCCGCGCCCCATTCCGAGCCAGAGTAGGAATCGCGGATGTCCATCCCGGCCAATATCTGGACGAGGGAACACTCCTGACTACACTCCAAGGAGTGAGTGAAGCCGTGAATGTGGATTTTGCCGTGCCGCAACAAGTGGCCGCAAGTTTGCGGGTCGACGAAACCGTCGAAGTCGTAGCTGTAGGCGCAGCCCTACCCATCAAGGCCAAGATTATCGCCCTCGACGCGCGTGTGGATCCAATCACCAGGAATGCCATGGTGCGAGCCAGGATCGAGGGTTCACGCACAGTACTTGCGCCGGGAGCCTCCGTGCGAGTACGTGTGCCTGTCGGTTCAATGCGCCAGGTCGTCGCGGTTCCCGTGAGTGCCCTCCGCAAGGGGCCTGGAGGAGACCAGGTGTTTGTAGTCACACAGGGACAAGACGGTCAGACAAGGGTGCGCGCGCGTCACGTCGAGAGCGGACCGATGGCAGGCGACGAGATCGTGATTCATGACGGACTTACCGCCGGCGAACGGGTCGCCGCTGTCGGGTCCTTTAAACTCCGCGACGGTGCCCTTGTCGCCATCACAGCTGAGCCCGACAGCCCATCAACGCAAGCACAATATTGAGCCAACAACGCGTGATCGCTTCAACGATGAAACCCCCGGTTTCCCCTAGGTCCTTCACTGATATCTTCATCGTCCATCCGGTCTTGGCCATCGTCGTGAACTTAGTGATCCTCCTCGCGGGGTGGAAAGCCTTGACCGCCCTCCCGGTCCAGCAATATCCGAAGATCGAGAACTCGCTGGTCGTCATCACCACCGTCTATTACGGAGCGAGTGCCGAGACCATTCGTGGATTTATCAGTACACCAATCGAGCGAGTCGTCTCGGCCATCAGTGGTGTGGATTATGTCGAATCGACCAGTCGGTCCGGCGTCAGTACCGTGACCGTCCACTTGAAGTTGAACCACAGCAGTACAGCGGCCCTTGCCGAGGTCACGGCGCGGCTGCAACAGGTGCGGGCGGAACTGCCGCCGGAAGCCGAACCGGCTGCGATTGAAATACAACGGGCGGATCGCCCCTATGCCTCCTTTTATCTCAGCTTCAGCTCACAGGACCGCACGGTTCCAGCCGTCACCGATTGGCTCCTACGCACATTGCAACCGCAGCTGGCCACGCTGCCCGGCGTCCAGCGAGTCACCTTCGAAGGTGAACGGCAGATCGCTATGCGGATTTGGATCGATCCTGACCGTCTGGCCTCATTCAATCTCTCCCCCGGTGACGTTCAAGGAGCACTCCGACGGAACAATTACCTCGCCGCAGTCGGCCGCACGAAAGGCAACCAGGTCCAGATTAATTTACTCGCCAATACCGACCTTCGCTCGACGACTGAATTTGAGGAACTTATCATCGCCGACCGAGACGGCGCCATCCTACGGCTTAAAGATGTGGCGCGCGTCGAGCGCGAAGCGGAAGAAGCGAACATCATCGCCAAATACGACGAAACGGAAGGCGTGTACCTCGGTATCTGGGCGGTACCCGGCGTCAACGAGATCGAGGTCGGCCATCGCCTGCGCGACGAGGTCGACCGAATTCGCCCGACGCTGCCAAGCGATATCGACATGAAACTCGTCTGGGACAGCACCATGTTCATCCGAAACGCCCTGACGGAAATCTCCAAGACTCTGTCGGAAACAATTCTGATCGTCGCGCTGGTGGTCTTTCTCTTCATGGGATCAGTCCGAACGGCCCTTGTCCCGCTGGTGGCGATACCGGTCTCACTGATCGGAGCTGCACTCTTCTTGACCGCCTTCGGGTTCAGCCTTAATCTGCTCACGCTTCTCGCGATTGTATTGTCCGTTGGGCTGGTTGTGGACGACGCCATCGTCGTGGTGGAGAACGTCGAACGGCACATACGTCTTGGCAAATCCAGAATTGAAGCCGCGCAAGCGGCCGCACGGGAACTGCTAGGTCCCATCGTCGCCATGACCATCACGCTCGCCACCGTCTATGCGCCCATCGGCTTTCAAGGCGGACTCACCGGATCGCTGTTCCTCGAATTCGCCATCACGCTGGCCGTCGCAGTGGTGTTGTCGGGAATCGTCGCCATCACCCTTTCACCCGTGATGAGTTCTCGCTTTGTCCATCCGCAGGGTCAAGAAGGTCGGTTGACCACGTTCGTCAACCGACGGTTTGACGAAGCACGAAGGATCTATACCTGGCTGCTCGACGGCGCCCTCACGATGAATTGGGGAATCGTGGCGGCTGCCGTCTTCATCATGGTCGCAGCCTGGCCGCTGTATCACTTCTCTCGCCTGGAGCTGGCGCCTGTCGAAGACCAGAACCATATCAGCCTCTTCTTTGAAGCCTCACCGGATTCCACTGTGCAGGCGACCAACCGCCAACACTTTCAGATCGTCAAAGCGATTACCGCTATCCCGGAAACAGACTACACCTGGTCGCTCACCACCGCATGGGGCGGCTTCGGCGGGGTTGTCGCAAAAGATTGGCATGATCGTGCCCGTTCAACCGAAGCGATGTACGACGACGTGTATGGCGCCGTCTCGCAAGTCCCTGGACTGCGTGTCTTCCCCCGGCTCGATCCGCCGCTCCCCACTCCGGGACAGTACGACGTTGAGTTAATTCTTGAATCCGATGCGCCCGGTGAGCAACTGCTCGAAACCGTCGGAACCCTGTTGGGTGCGGGGTGGCAAAGCGGGAAGTTTCTCTACGTGGATACAGACCTCAAGATCGATCTCCCTCAAGCGAGGGTCGTCCTGGATCGTGAGCGGCTCGCAGACTTGGGATTCGATTTGGCCGGAGTCGGGCGAGAGTTGGGAACCATGCTCGGTGGGGCCTACGTCAACCGCTTCAACTACTTCGACCGAAGCTACAAAGTCATCCCTCAGCTTGGCGACAAAGACCGAGCAACGATTGACCCATTGCTCGATTTGAAAATCAAAACACCGGCTGGTCAATTAGTACCGGTGTCGACCTTTGCCCACCTCGAAACCAGTACGGCGCCACGCAGCTTGAACCGCTTCCAACAACGGAACGCCGTCCGCATCTTCGGCGGGCTCAAACCAGGTGTGACTAAAGAAGAAGGCCTCCGGGTGCTCGAAGAGGCTGCTGTAGTAGTCGGCCCACGGATCATCCTCGACTATGCCGGTGAATCGCGCCAACTCCGTCAGGAGGGTTCGGCCCTCACTGTCACACTGGGCTTTGCGGTGGTGCTGATCTATTTGGTATTGGCTGCCCAATTTAAAAGTTTCCGCGATCCGCTCATCGTACTCCTCGGCTCAGTCCCGCTCGCCATCTCTGGGGCATTAGTCGTCAGCTTTCTCGACCTGACGACCATCAATATCTACTCTCAAGTCGGGCTGATTACACTGGTCGGGCTCATCGCCAAAAATGGGATTCTCATCGTGGAATTTGCCAATCAGCTGCAGACCCGCGGGCTGTCGAGGCTCGCAGCCATCAGAGAAGCTTCCCTGACCAGGCTGCGACCAGTCCTCATGACCTCGGCCGCCACCATCTTCGGCCATCTCCCACTCGTGCTGGCCACAGGACCAGGAGCGGCAGCCCGCAATAGTATCGGTATGATGCTGGTCACAGGGATGACCGTCGGCACCCTCTTTACCCTCTTTGTCATCCCGGTGTTCTACTCACTGATCGCGGCACAACATCAATCGGCTCCAGCATCAGGAACCGAGACAGAAACCGCACTCATACCGGCAGAAGCCGATGCATAGACCACTCTTGGTATCTTATGCGACGTGAGCGAGCGGGAGTGATTGGTGCACATTTTTTGATCTTGAAGGACGCTGAACCAGAAACTGCGCAGCTTGCAAATGCCCTGGTCTGAAATAGAAAAGGGGCGGAGCCCTTCTTTGGAACTCCACCCCTCGTTCTACCGATCTCGTCCGTCCCGACTTACAGCCAGCTCACCCGTTCGGCCGGCCGAATGTAGATCGGCTCTTCCACCTGAATCCGGGCCACTTCTTTCCCGGACTTATTGAAGCCCAGGACCGTGTCGTTGTACATCTCAAAGCGCTTGCCATGAATCTGGGTCTCGAACACTTTCGGCCCAGGGATCACATCGTATCGGAAGACGATCTGCTGACTGGCTCTCCAGAGCTGGAGCACCGCGAGAAGCTCCCGGCTTGGAACCAGGTACTTTTCAATGG